>PR_CR_10_Liq_1_inCRDRAFT_1000515_pt1 | contig 24077 bp, 25 predicted proteins | sample PRCRCaboRojoPR_3_FD_10241 | JGI IMG/M metagenome (IMG submission 10241)
CTCCACGACGGCGGCATCCGGTGCGGCCGGCGCCTCCCCGCCGTTGCCGTCGGCGGCGAGGTCCGCCAGGGCACGCTCGATGCCGCGGTCGGCAATGCGGTGGGCGGCGCGGATGCGCCGCTCGGCACGACCGGCGATGGCGCGGGCTGCCTGCTCGGCGGCGGTGACGCGCGCATCCGCCTGGGCCCGGCAATCCGCTAGGGCCGCCCGGGCCTCGGCCTCGGCCCGCAGCACCCGATTGAAGGCCGCATCCACGGCGCGGCCGTCGGCACGCTCATCGGTCATGACCGCTGTGCTCCCCTCTGCCTGTGCATCCCCACCCGCGCCGGCGCTGCCCCATGGCGCCGTGCGCGGGGTATCTCCGGCTCTGCGCGCCCCGTGTCAGCGCAGGCCGGCCTTGCTCATCAGCTCGCGCACGAAGTCCACCGGAATGGCATAGCTGATGCCGCTCGGGTCCTTGATGGCGGACTCCCGGGTGCGCTTCACGTACACACTGTTGATGACGCCGATCACCCGTCCCGTGTCCACGTCATAGACCGGGCTGCCGCTGTTGCCGGGGTAGGCGGTGGCGTCCAGCTGCAGGATCTTGAACGGCGCCGACAGGCGCTTGATCATCTCCGGCGTCAGCTCCCGCCCGGAGCCCACCGGTGCTGCGATGGGCGCGAGCGCCGCCACCACCGCCCGGTGCGTGGCCGAATAGAGCCCGAGCGCCCCCACCAGCGGATACCCGGTGAAGGCCGCCCACTGCCCTTCGCGGATGTCCGCGGTGCGCCCCAGGCTCACCGCCGGCAGGGCGCCACCCTCGAAGCGCAGCAGCGCCAGATCGTGCTCGCGGTCGGCAGCCACCAGCTTGGCCGGGCGCATCTCGGTGCGGCCCTCGGCGCTCGGGCGATACACGGCCACCGTCTCCCGCCGCCCCTCGTCGAGCTTGCGCGGCACCACATGGGCGTTGGTGACCACATGGTTGGGCGCCACCACGAAGCCTGTCCCCCGCGGCTGCTTCTGCGTCGCCCGCACCGCCATGTAGGTGCCGACGGCGACGACGCTGCGCTTCATCCGGGACGCCGTCGTCGGCAGGTCCGCGGCGGCGTTGCCGGCGATCAGCAGCAGCGGACACAACAGCAGGGCTGCAAGCGGCATGGCAGCAAAGGCACGGCGGCTGGAGAACGGGGCGACGCTTGGCATCTGAGCTCCTTGGGTGCGCGGAACGACTTCAAGTGACGGACCGCCGCCGACGACGCCGGCGATCAAATCAGCACGTCCCTCATGGAATATTAGTACATGCTCATGGGAACATCGGGATCTTCCGCACAGGCACGGGCTCGAGGCAGCAGGCACAGGGGCAGCTCCCGCTGCCATGCTGCGCCCCCGCCCGGCACCGGCGCATGACCGGCGTCAAGGCCGACGGCCACAGGGGGGATACCCGTCGGGGCGCACCCGGCTCAGTATCAGCCGCAGCCCCTGCTGCCCGAGCCCGACCGGCGGTGGCGGGGTCTGATGCGCACTCTCCCGCCACCGACCGCGCGCCGACACCACCGCCGCCCCACCGGGACGCGACGCACTATAAGCACATCAGCGACTACTGATCCACCGCAAGCGGGAGGATTACGGCGCTGGCCAGCAGGCACGCGCTTTCGCTACTCTTCGCGCGTCGCTTCTCGATCGCCGCCACCGCCACCCGGAGCCGCCCGTGGATGACACCCTGAAACGCCTGCTCGATGCCGAGATGCGCGCGGAGCAGATCGCGCAGGAGGCCGAGCAGGAGCGCGAGCACATCATCCAGGCGGCCATGGCCGACGCCCGCGCCGAGGACCAGCGCTTCACGGCCCGGGTGCCGGACCTGCACCGGGGCTTCATCGCCAAGGCCGAGGAGCGCGCCGAGCAGACCATCGCCGAGCTCAAGCGCCGCTACGACGAGCGCCACGTGCAGCTGCGCAACATGGCCGAAGAGCGCGAGCAGGAGGCGCTGGACACCGCCTTCGAGCTGCTCATCGACCCGAGCCGCTGAATGCGCCCGCGCGCCGCAAGCTCCGCACCGGCCTCCGCCCCGGCCTCCGCACCGGTGCAGGCCGTCGCTGATGCGCCCATGGCGGCAGCCGGGTGCCCACCGCAGCGCAGCAGTGCAACGGCCATCGCCCCATGAGCGCCACCGACCAGGCCTATCTCAACACCCGCGTCACCGCCATGTCCGGGCAGCTGCTCGCGGCCGCGGATCTGAAGCTGCTGAGCCGGCTCGATCTGCCGGCGCTGGCGGAACGGTTCGCGCTCGGCCCGCTCCTGGACGACCAGCTCCCGCCCCGCACCAAGGCACGCGCCGTGGAGCAGACGCTGCTCCACATCCTACTGGCGGATCTCGCGGTGCTGGTGCGGCCCATGCCGGCCACCGGCCGCGGCCTGCTCCTGTCCTGGGCGCGCAAGTACGCGCTGTTCAACCTCAAGACTCTGATCCGGGGCAAGCTCCACGAGCTGGACCAGGCGGAGATCCGCGCCAACCTGTACGAGCTGCCCGAGCGGGTGCGGCTCCCGCACCAGGAGCTCTACCGCGCGGAGAACGTGCTGGAGCTGCTGCGGGTGCTGGAGCGCGGGCCGCTGCGGCTCATTGCCCGTCAGGCGCGGGAGTCCTACGAGCAGCGCCGCGACCCCTTCGTGCTGGAGGCCGCGGTGGACCAGCGCCATTACGCCGAGCTGGCGCGGCAGGCCATGCAGTTCCAGGGGGCCGAGGCGGACGCCGTGCGCCAGCTGGTGGGCGCCGTGCTGGACCGCATGAACCTGCTCTGGCTGCTGCGCTTTCGCTTCTCCTTCGGCTTCTCGCCGAGCGAGGCCTTCTACCAGCTGGTGCCCTCCAAGCGGCTGCTGCATCGCGACCGGCTTCTGCATCTCGCGAACATTGACGGCTTCGAGCAGGTGCTGGAGGCCATGCCGGCGCCGCTGGATACACTCCTGGCGGGCTGCTCCAGCCTCATCGACGTGCAGCGCTGCGCCGGCGACATGCTGCTGGAGGAATGCCGCCGCACGCTCAGCAGCGGGCGCTCCGGCATCGCCCGGGCGCTGGCGTATCTGATCCTGCGCGAGCACGACATGCACCAGCTCTATGCGCTGATCCAGGGTCGCCTGTTGGGCCTGCCCCAGGACGTGGTGGACATTGCGCTGGAGCTGGCGGCGCCGAACTGCCCCATCGGCATGCCGGCGGCCGCCTGATGATTGCCCAACATGCTTGTGCCCAGCATGCGTGTGCCCAGCATGCGAGTGCCCGGCGCTGGTGCCCTGACCCCATGCGCTTCACGACCACTGTGTCAACCAACCACCCAGCCGCCGCTGCGAGCCGCAGGATGACCGACGCCGCCCGTGATGTAACCGCCCCCCAGCCCGCGCCCGCGCCGGAGGACTGAGCCGTGCTGCGCCCACTGCCCATGAAGCACGTCCGGCTGCTGGTGATGGCGGACGACCTGCCGCAGGCGTCACTCACCCTCGCCGAGACGGAGAGCTTCCACCCGGACGACCGCCCGCCGGAGGTGCAGGCGCTGGCGGGTGCCCCCGGGCGCGACTATCGCGAGCGCTATCGGCAGGCGGCCACGCGACTCGACAAGATCGCCAAGCTGGTGGACGTGCCGGCAGCGCCGCCCATCGACCAGGTGCACGTGGTGCACCCGGACGAGCTCGCCGCCGTCAGCATCCTGCTGCGCGAGCGCTGGGAGGATGCCTCGCGCTTCGAGGAGGCCTTCCGCCGCCTGGACGAGGAGGAGCGCTTCGTCCGCGATCAGGAAGCGGCGCTGGACAACTTCGCCAACCTCAAGATCGACCTGGGCAAGCTGCGCAGCAAGACCCGCTTCCTGGATTTCTATGTGGGCATCGTGCCGCGGGAGAACGTGAGCCGGCTCGAAGGCGCGGTGCAGCTCGCGGACCACATCCTGTTCAATTACCTGGAGCGCGGCGACAGCGCCCACGTCATCATCGTCGGCCCGCGCGGCGAGCGCGAGGCGCAGCTCGGCTCGGTGCTGGCCTCCGCCGGCTTCCAGGCACTGCCCATTCCGAGCGACTTCACCGACATGGACCCGGCGGCCAAGCGCGAGGAGCTCGCCACCCGCCGGGCGGAGCTGGCGGGCCAGCGCGACACATTGCGCACGGAGCTCGCGCAGTGGGAGCGGACCCACCGCGAGACCCTGCTCGATGCCCGCCGTACCCTGCTGCTCGCAGAGCCCTTCGTCACCCTCGACCCGTCCATCCACAGCGCGGGCCAGCTGGCGATGCTCGCGGGCTGGGTGCCGCTGCGGGCGCTGCCGAGCCTGGCGGAGCGACTGGAAGTGAGCCTGGCGATGCCGTTCGATCTCAGCTTCCGCGACCCGCGCCCGGACGAGCGCCCGCTGGTGCCCACGGTGCCGGTGAAGAACCGCTGGCTCGCCCCCTTTGCCATGCTGGTGAAGCAGTACGGCATCCCGCAGTACGGCGAGGTGGACCCCACACCGCTCTTCGCCGCCACCTTCCTGCTCATGTTCGGCTCCATGTTCGGCGATGTCGGCCAGGGGGCGGTCATTGCCGGCGCGGGCTGGTACTTCCGCGACAAGCTCGGGCGCTTTTGGCTCTTCGGCATCATGGCCGGCGTGTCGTCCGTGTTCTTCGGCTTCCTCTACGGCAGTATCTTCGGCTACGAGGAGCTGCTGCCGGCGCTCTGGACCAGCCCCATCCACCAGCCGATCCTGATGCTCCAGATCGCGCTCGGCTACGGTGTGGTGTTCATCATGGTGGCCTGCCTGCTCGCCATCTATAACCGCTGGGTGGTGGGCAACATCGCCGGCGCCTGGTTCGGCCATCACGGCATCGTCAATCTGGTGTTCTACCTGTCGCTGGTGTGGGGCGGGCTGAGCCTCGCCGGCAGCGGCGAATTCGGCGGCCTGCCGACCCTGCTGGTGCTCACCAGCCTCGGCGCACTCGCCGTCTACGGCTGGCGGCATCTGGATGCGCCCGCCGGCGAGAAGGTGCTGGTGGTCTTCATCGAAACGCTGGAGACCATCATCGGCTATGTGTCCAACACACTCTCCTTCCTGCGCGTCGCCGCCTTCAGCCTGAACCATGCGGCGCTGTCGCTGGCGGTGCTGACGCTCGCCGATATGATGGGCATGACCGGCCACGTTCTGACCGTCATTCTCGGCAACCTGTTCGTGCTGGTGCTGGAGGGGGGCATCGTCGCCATCCAGGTGATGCGCCTGGAGTACTACGAGGGCTTCTCCCGCTATTTCTCCGGCGAGGGGCACGAGTTCGCGCCGCTCAAGCTGCGCCGCGGCGCCTCCGGGGCGGGCTGAGTGGAGCCCGACCTCAGCGAGTACAGCCATGGGCCTTTCCAACGCACGCCTGATCCTGAAGAATCCGCGCAAACCGGACCTCGCCGCGGTGGAGGTGGATGCGCTGGCCGATACCGGCTCGGTGCATCTGTGCATTCCGGAGCACATCCGCATCCAGCTGGACCTGCAGACCGCGGAGCAGAAGGAGGTGACGCTCGCCGACGGCCGTCGCCAGCTCGTGCCCTACGTCGGCCCGGTGGAAGTCCGCTTCAAAACCCGTGTGGGCTATGTAGGTGCACTGGTGCTCGGGGATCAGGTGCTGCTCGGTGCCATTGCGATGGAGGACATGGACCTGGTGGTCGTGCCGAGCACCCGGACCGTCGACGTGAACCCCGGCAGCCCGAACATCGCCACGTCCATCGTCAAGTGAGCCGGATCATCGACACCGCGCGCGACACTGCTTGACAACCCGCACCAGCCCCGAGGCGCAATCCGCCCGAGACAAGCTTTCCAGCAACGCACATTCGTCAGTCGAGGAACCCACGCATGTATTGGCTCGCCGCCCTGATGTCCTTCGCCATCGTCGGTGTTATCGCCACCGGCCTTTATCTGGAGCTGCGCCCCGCCGCCACCCTGCAGCTGCCGCGCTGGAGCAAGCCGGCCATGGGCGGGCAGCTGCTGCTGTTCTTCGGCGCACAGCTCGGCCTGCTGCTGCTCGGCATCAACGAGGCCCTCGCAGAGGAGGCCATCGAGGTGGTGGAAGTCGAGATGACCACAGGCATGGGTCTCGCCATCCTCGGCGCCGGAATCCCCACCGCACTGTCCACCATCGGCGCCGGCATCGCCGTCGGCCCCATCGGTGCGGCCTCCCTCGCCGCCATCACCGAGAAGCCGGAAACGCTGGGCCGCACGCTCATCTACCTCGGTCTCGCCGAGGGTATCGCCATCTATGGCCTGGTCATCTCCATCCTGCTGCTGAACCGCATCTGAGTCGCCATGGCCGCCGCGCCCACCCAGCCCGCACCGCCGCAGGAACCGGCCGAAGCGCCGCCCACCCGCATGCTGTTTCTCGGCGCCGACAGCCTCGCCGACGGCTTCCGGCTCATCGGCTTCGAGACGCATGCAAACCCGAGCGCCGAGGACGTGGACCAGGTGTTCCGGCAGCTGCGCCAGTCCCGGGACAAGGCCTTCGTGGTGGTGGACGATGCCGTGATGCGCTCCGGTGCCGCCAACCTGGCCCAGGTCCGGCGCGAGGGGGGACGCATCGTGGTGGTGTCCGTACCGCCGCTGGCCGGGCCGGTGCAGCTGGAGAGCGAGGTCGCTGACCGCCTCCAGGCCATGTTCGGTTCCGGAAGTATGCATGGCGCGTAACGCGTCACGAGGGGCAAGGCATCAGCACCTCGATACCCGCTCCCCGCAGCTCGTTACTCCTCCCCAGCCCTCAGCCCTCAGCCCTCAGCCCTCAGCCCTCAGCCCTTAATCCATGGTCACCCAAGCACACGAGCTCGAAGAGGCCATCCTCGCCCGCGCCGAGCGCCTCGCCAACGAGTACCGCGAGCGCGCCAACCGCGCCCGCGACCAGATTCTGCGCGACGCCGCGGACAAGCTGCGGCTGCGCGAGCAGCGCGAGGAGGCCATCGCCAAGTCCCTCGGCGAGCGCACCTATCGCCAGCAGGTCCAGGCGGAGGAGCTGAAGCTGCAAAGCCACCTGGACCGCGTGCGCTGGAACCTGGTCCGGGACGTGGAGCATCGCCTCGCCGAGCGCATGCGCCAGCACGTCGAAGACAGCAAGGCTTACCTCAAGACCCTGACGGGCTTCATTGCCACCGCCGCGGAGGCCGTCGAGCAGGCCGAGGTGCATGTGGCCGCCAACGCCCAGGACCAGAAGCTGCTCACCGAGCATTGGGCGAGCGTCACGGCGGCGCTGCCCAAGGGCACGCAGGCGACGCTCAGCGAGCAGCCCATCGACACCCTCGCCGGCGTGCTCGTCACCAGCGGCGACGGGCGCATCCGCGTGGACAACACCTTCGAGGGCCGCATGGCGCGGCTGCGCATGCGTATCCAGCAGGCGATCCTGGAGCGGCTGCTGCCGAGCGGGTTCGATACGGGGGCGTTGTTTGGGGGTTAAGAGGTGCGGAGTACGCAGTGCGTACGCTTCGCCAGCGCCGGACTCCCTGCTTCCCGACCAGTTTTCCCAACCCTGACCTGAATGCCCATGTCCGACCAACACCGCATCGGCACCGTCCGCGACATCAACGGTCCCATCGTCACCATCGACCTGCCGGGCGTGCGCAGCGGCGAGCAGGTGCGCATCGGCGAGATCGGCCTGGTGGGGGAGGTCATCTCCCTCTCGGGGCAACAGGCGACGGTGCAGACCTACGAGGCCACCGACGGCGTACGCCCGGGCGAGCCGGCCGTGGGCCTCGGCTGGCCGCTGTCGGTGGAGCTGGGCCCCGGACTCATGGGCGGCATCTTCGACGGCGTACAGCGCCCGCTGTCGAAGATCGCGCTCCAGTCGGGCGACTACATCGCCCGCGGCCTCGACGTGCCGGCACTGGACCGCGCACGGCAATGGGAGTTCGAGCCGAACCCGGACCTGGAGCCGGGGCAGGCCGTCGGCCCGGGCAGCGTGCTCGGCACGGTGCAGGAGACCGAGACGGTGGTGCACAAGGTGCTGGTGCCGCCGGGCATCCAGGGGGAGCTGGAAGAAGTGGCCCCGGCCGGCGAGTACGACATCGAGTCCACCATTGCCCATGTCCGCGATGCCAAGGGCGCGACCCATCGGCTCAGCCTTTATCACCGCTGGCCGGTACGCCGCCCGCGGCCCTACCTCAAGCGCGACGACGGCGTCTCGCCGCTCATCACCGGCCAGCGCGTCATCGATACCTTCTTTCCACAGCTGAAGGGCGGCAAGGGCGCGGTGCCCGGCCCCTTCGGCGCCGGCAAGACCGTGGTGCAGCAGCAGATCGCGCGCTGGTCCAATGCGGACATCGTCATCTACGTCGGCTGCGGCGAGCGCGGCAACGAGCTTGTCGACGTGCTGGAGAGCTTCCCGAAGCTCGAAGACCCCTACTCCGGGCGCAAGCTCATGGAGCGCACGCTGCTGGTGGCCAACACCTCCAACATGCCGGTGGTGGCGCGCGAGGCGTCGGTGTACGTCGGCCTCACCATGGCCGAGTACTACCGCGACATGGGCTATGACGTGGTCATGCTGGCGGATTCCACCTCCCGCTGGGCCGAGGCCCTGCGCGAGGTGTCGGGGCGCCTCGGGCAGATGCCGGTGGAAGAGGGCTATCCGGCCTATCTTGCCTCGCGCCTCGCCGCCGTCTACGAGCGTGCCGGGCGCGTCGAGACCCATGGCGCGGGCTCCGGCTCCGTGACCCTCATCGGCGCCGTCTCGCCCCCGGGCGGCGACTTCTCCGAGCCCGTCACCAGTCACACCAAGGACATCATCGAGACCTTCTGGGCCCTGTCCAAGGAGCTCGCCGACGCCCGCCACTACCCGAGCATCGACTGGGTCACCAGCTTCTCGGGCCATGTGCACACCGCCGCCGAATGGTGGCACGAAGAGATCGACCGCCGCTGGGAGCGGCGCCGCACCGAGGCCCTGGCGCTGCTGGCCCGGGACGCCGAGCTCTCACGCATCGTCAACCTGGTGGGGCCGGAGGCCCTGTCCGACGCCCAGCGCTGGCAGCTGGAGGGCGCCGCGCTGGTGAAAGAAGGCGTGCTGCAGCAGAGCGCGCTGGACGACGTGGACACCTTCTGCTCGCCCGAGAAGCAGTTCGCGCTGCTGGACCTGGCACTGTCCATCTACGACAAGGGCATGGCGCTCATCGAGCTCGGCGTGCCGGTGGCGGAGCTCGCGGAGCTGCCCCAGCTTTCCAAGGCGCGGCGCTGCAAAAGCCTCTACAACAGCGACCAGGTGGCGGAGATCCGCGCCTTCGCGCAGGAGGTGGAGCAGGCGTTCGAGGGGATTCGGTTGGAGTATGCCAAACAGGCGGCCGATTGAAGAGATCTCATCATCACCCACCCCAAATAGTCACATTCGATTTACGGGAGACGTTGGCACGCTCAATCCGGCACTCCACAGGCACAGCCTTGCCCAACGTCCGTTACGTTCTAGTCGTGTTGTGTCAAAATCATTGAGACGATTGCTCACTTCCGTCGCAGCATGCCATGACCCTTCAATCCGAAATCGATAAAGCCCGCGCAGACATCCGTACTGATGGATACCCAATATCGATTGGCGAATGGATTAGCATTTATGAGCAGCGGGAGCTTGACATTCACCCGGAGTTCCAACGCTTCTTCCGCTGGACGCAGAAGCAGAAATCCCGTTTGATCGAATCGCTTCTTCTCGGCATCCCGATACCGCAAATTTTCGTTTCGCAGAGAGATGATGGCGTCTGGGATGTCGTTGACGGACTCCAGCGGCTCTCGACCATTTTCGAGTTCATCGGGATACTCCGCGACGAGGAGGATAGAGTCATCCCTGCGCTGACAATGGAGGCCACGGCTTATCTACCGTCACTCGCAGGAATCAGATGGCAAGATGACGAGGAGCCTGGGCAGAGCCTAAGCAACGCGCAGCGCCTTCTGATCAAGCGCGCCAAGATCGATGTTAGCATCATTCTGAAGGAAAGTGATGAGCAAACCAAGTTTGAGCTCTTCCAGCGGCTCAACACCGGCGGCTCTCCACTCTCCGATCAAGAAATGCGAAACAGCCTGCTGGTAATGCTGAATCGTGATCTCTTCCGCTGGATGAAGGATCTCTCGGGTGACGCAAGCTTCCGGGAATGCATTGCTCTTTCAGACAGAGCTGTCGACGAACAGTACGACATGGAGCTCGTACTTCGCTTTCTCGCTCTGCGCACCATTCCGGAAGAGGAGCTCACGGGCCTCGGCGACTTGGGAGAGTTTCTAACGGAAAAGGCGAAGGAGGTCGCGAAGGATGGGGCATATGATAGAGCTGAGGCGGCCGAAGCATTTCGCTCCACTTTCAGATTGCTTGCAGACACGCTCGGCAGCGACAGCTTCCATCGCTTCGATCAAGCGAAGGGACGCTTCCTTGGCGGCTTTTCCATTTCCGCGTTCGAGGCCATCGCCCTTGGCATTGGCTACAACTACAAGAGCATCCCGGCAGCAAGAGACAAAATTGCGGAACGAGCGCGGAACCTCTGGACGGATCCAAGGTTTCTTGAGTACTCTGGGGCGGGCATGCGAGCCTCCACCCGCATTCCCAGAATCGTACCCCTCGGGCGCACGATCTTCTCGGCATGAAAATCCGCACCGAGTCGCAGCTTGCGGACGCGATCGACCAGGACCTGATTTGGCGCAAAAAGGAGCTGACACAGCTGAAATTTCTCCTCGACGCAGCTGCCGGGCGCGGTGATCGGGAGTCAACTGTTCTCAGGGGCGCCGTTACCCTGCTTTACGCGCACTGGGAAGGGTTCGTGAAGTTCGCCGCACTTGCATACTTGGAGTACATCGCGGCCCAGCGACTACGTTTTGATGAATTGGCTCCAGCTCTTCTTGCCCTCGCCGCCCGCTCCAAACTGAATGCGGCGGCAAATGCGAATCGTATACGCGCCCATATCGAGATTGTCGAATTTTTCCGCGCCAGCCTATCCCAAAGGTGTTCGCTTCCCTATAAGGACGGGATAACGACCAGAGCGAACCTGTCATCGGAAGTTCTTCGGGAGATTGTCGAAACACTTGGGCTCAGCTTTGCTCCTTTCGAAACAAAGTGCAACCTCATCGACGAAACATTGCTTCGGTCACGCAACACCATAGCCCATGGCGAGTATCTGATCATCACCGTGGGACGTTTCGAGGAGCTGGCGCGCGAAGTGCTCGAGATGATGGAGAACTTTCGAGCTCAAGTGCAGAATGCCGCAGCGCTGCAGCAGTTCAAAGCGGCGTAGCCCGTTGACCTTCCAACAGCAACCCGCGGGCCGGCGCTCGGTCCAAGCCGCGAAGTAGACCAATGAGCATCAAAGAATACCGCACCGCCAGCGAAGCCCACGGCGGCCTGATCAAGGTCCGGCACACCCCGGGCGTCGCCTTCGGCGACCGCGTGCGCATCACCGACAGCGCCGGCGAGACCCGCGACGGGCAGGTGATCCGCGCCGCCGACGAAGAGGTCCTCATCCTGGTGTTCGAGGGCATCGAAGACCTGGATCTGGAGGACATCTGGGTCCGCTTCCTGGACGAGCCGGTGGAGATCGCGCTGTCGCCGGAGATCCTCGGGCGCGAGCTCAACGGTCTCGGCGAGCCCCGCGACGGCCGCCCGCCGGTGCTCTCCAACGTGCGCCGGCCCGTGGGGGGCTCGGCCATCAACCCCGCCGCGCGCACCTATCCCCGGGAGTTCATCCAGACCGGCATCTCCACCATCGACGGGCTCAACTCCCTGGTGCGCGGTCAGAAGCTGCCGATCTTCTCGGGCTCCGGCCTGCCGCACAACCGGCTCGCGGCACAGATCGTCCGCCAGGCGAAGCTCAAGGACGAGGACACGAGCTTCTCCATCGTCTTCGCCGCCATGGGCGTCTCTTACGCCGATGCCAAGTTCTTTCGCGATGAGTTCGCCAACTCCGGTGTGCTGCGCAACGTGGTGATGTTCGTGAACCTCGCCGACGACCCGCCGGTGGAGCGCCTCACCCTGCCGCGCACCGCGCTCACCGCCGCCGAATACCTGGCCTACGACCTGGACCGCCACGTGCTCGTGGTCATGACGGACATGACCTACTACGCAGAGGCCCTGCGCGAGGTGGCCACGGCCAAGGGTGACGTGCCGGCGCGCAAGGGCTACCCCGGCTATCTGTACTCCGACCTCGCCGAGATCTACGAGCGCTGCGGGCGCATCCACGAGCGCCATGGGTCCATCACCATGATGCCGGTGGTGTCCATGCCGTCTGACGACATCACCCACCCCATCCCGGACCTCACGGGCTACATCACGGAAGGCCAGATCGTGCTGTCCCGGGAGCTCCAAAACCAGGGCATCTATCCCCCGGTGCACATCTCCCCGAGCCTGTCGCGGCTGATGAAGGACGGCATCGGCAAGGACGACACCCGCGAGGACCATCCGCGCGTCGCCGCCCAGCTCTATGCCCTCTACGCCCGGGCGCTGGAGACCCGCAACCTCGCCAGCATCATCGGCGCCGATGAGCTCTCCGAGCGCGACCGGCGCTATCTCAAGTTCGCCGATGACTTCGATACAAGGTTTGTCGCCCAGGACGAGGCCGAGGACCGCAGCATCGACGCCACCCTCAACCTGGCCTGGGAGCTCATGAGCGCCTTCCCGCGGGAGATGCTGACGCGTGTGTCGGAGACAGAGCTGGCGAAGTATTATCGGGCGTCTGACGAGTCTCCCGCTTAGTCGGGACATCCTTCTCAGGCAGCCCAGGGCTGACCGATGGCCAGTACCGCTTTCGACACACTCAAGTTCGTCAAACGTTTAGAGGCAGCCGGCATCGACCAGGCCCAGGCCGAGGCCATTGCGGAGGCGTTCAGGGATGCGCCGGGCGAAGACTTGGTCACACGCGACTACCTGGACGCGCGCATCTCCGCCCAGACGGTGGACCTCATCAAATGGTTCGCCGGCATGCTGGTTACCCAGGCGGCCGTCATCGCCGCCCTGGTCAGGCTCCTGTAGGGACCATGCAGTCGGCTGCATTGGCACTCGGCGGCACGACAACTCTCCTTTCAGCCCGCACATCGCCTTGGGCCACTCGACCCAACCAAGGAGTCTGCCGCACTGCCAAGAGATCACCATGTCCATGACCTGCGACACCTGCGCCGCCGCCTGCTGTCGCCTCGAAGTGCCCTGCATCGGCGACCACGACATCCCCGAGCGCCTGTTTGAGACGGACGCCGCCGGCAACCGCCGCATGCGCCGACTCGACGACGGCTGGTGCGCGGCCCTCGATCGCACCCAGATGAACTGCGGCATCTATGCGCAGCGTCCCCTGCCCTGCCGCGAGCTGGCGCTGGGCGGGCCTGAGTGCCTGGCGGCACGCGCGCGGCTTGCTGAGGATGCGGGGCCGATGGTCTGATACGCGATTGCGCCGCTTCCCTTCAGCGAGCCCCCCAAGCGAGCCCCCCCAGCGAGCCCCCCAGCGAGCCCCCCCAGCGAGCAAAGAAACCCTATGTCCGCGGTCACCAAACCCGAGCCGCAGCACAGCGCAGAAGAGGCCGCCGGCCGGCTGTCCGAGCTGTACGAGCAGGACTACGTGCGCTGGCTGTTCGAGAATGCGGCCCTGCTGCGGGCCCGCCGACTGGAGGCGCTGGATGTGGAGAACATCGCCGAGGAGCTGGAAGATACGGCGCGCAGCGATGTCAGGGCACTAGGCAGTCACCTGGCCGTCGTGATGCTGCATCTACTCAAGTGGGAGCACCAACCCGGGCATCGCAGCAGCGGGTGGCGAGGCTCGATCTACAACGGCCGCACGGCGATCAGGGATCTGTTGGACGACAGCCCGAGCCTGCGCAATCGTCTGCCGGAGCTGGTCGCGCGCCAGTATCCGCGTGCCCGGTACAACGCCGCCAACGAAACCGGCCTGCCGGAGTCCACCTTCCCCGATACCTGCCCCTACACCATCGATCAGCTGCTGAGCACGGATCACTGGCCCGAGGCCGGTTGACGCTCAGGTCGAGCGCCTGGTGTTCTGCGTGATGTAACCCTGGCCCGCAGCTCACCGCTCCGCCGTCAACTGCCGATACACCAGCACCCCGCCCCACGCCATCGCCAGCAGCATGATCAGGCTGCCGAGCACGTGGCTCGCCTGGGCAATCTGGTGATCCAGGCGGATCAGGCCCGTCTCCGTCAGCAGATACTCCCAGTCGTGGAAGCCGTAGGGCGCCGAGTGCCCGAAGTTGCCGCCGAGCAGCGGCAGCTGGCCCGCGCGGGCGTCGTTGATGTAAGGCGCAATGTCGAGAAAATTCTCCCCGAGCCACCACAGGGCCACGGCGGCCCCGAACGGGTCGCGGGTCTTCAGCAGCAGCACCAGCATGGCGGTGAGCGGCATCAGCAACTGTCCGAGGGTGCCGCCGAGGGAGCCGATGAATTCACCGAAGAGGCCGAAGAAGACATGTCCCGCCTCGTGGAACGGCAGGTTCACCAGGTGCAGAAAGGACTCGCCGGCGGCGTTGCTCGCCACGGACGACGTGATGAGCCAGAGCCCCCAGACCACCAGCACAGCCAGCAATGCCGCCCGCGCCCCGGCCGCCACCGGGTCGGCGACGGGGGTCGGCAGCAACAACTCCGCGAGCGGACCACGCCCGGCGCCGGATCGGGCTCGCGACCGGCGCACCGCACGGCGGCTGGGCGCTGCAATGGGCGCCGCATCGTCAGACGCCATGCCCGCGGCGGCCTCGTCACCCGGGCGCGGGTGGTACTTCCAGTATTTCTCGAACACGACGCCACAGGCGCTACAGATGGCCTGCCCGTGCTGATCCGCCGCGCCGCACTTGGGACACTCCAAGACCCACCTCGTCAGCCCGGCGTGTCCGGGCGCATACGCTCGACAATGGCTGAGGTGCTGCGGTCCGCCACCAGCGGCACCAGCACCACCTGGCCGCCCCAGGCCTTGACCTCGGCGGCACCGACAACTTCGTCCTCCCGATAATCCGCACCCTTGGCGAGCACGTCCGGGCGCAGCGCACGGATCAGCTCGATGGGCGTGTCCGCATCGAACAGCACCACGCCGTCCACCGCTGCCAGCGCCGCCAGCACCCGGGCGCGGTCCTGCTCGCCGATGAGGGGCCGGTCCGCCCCTTTGAGCGCACGCACCGAGCGGTCCGTGTTGAGGCCCACCACCAGCCGCTGCCCATGCCGGCGCGCCCGCTCCAGGTAGGTGACATGGCCCAGGTGCAGCAGGTCGAAGCACCCGTTGGTGAACACCACGCGCTCCCCCGCGGCACGCCAGGCCTGCACCTGCTCGTGCATGCCAGCCAGGTCACGGATCTTCGCCGCCTGCTCCAGCGCCGCCTCGCCGGCCATGGCCGCCAACACCTCGTCGCGGGTGACGGCCGCCGTGCCGCGGTGGCCCACCACGACGCCGGCGGCCAGGTTCGCGAGATGCGCCCGATCCACCGGGTCCAGCCCCGCCGCGAGTCCGGCGGCGATGCCGGCAATGACGGTGTCGCCGGCACCCGAGACATCGAACACCTCCCGTGCCACCGCCGGCACCCGGGTGATGCGATCGGCGTCCACCAGCGCCATGCCGAGCTCGCCCAGGGTCACCACCAGCTGCGCGAGACCGAGGTCTGCGCGCAGCCCCTGTGCCTGCCGCAGCAGGCCGTCCAGATCGGCCGCATCGGCGCCGACGGCCAGCGCCAGCTCGGCACGGTTCGGCGTCAGCAGGGTGGCACCGCGGTAGCGCGCGAAGTCCCGTCCCTTGGGGTCCACCAGCACCGGCACGCCGCGCTGCGCTGCGAGCTCGATGAGGCGCGTACAGAGCGGACCCGCGAGCACGCCCTTGGCATAGTCGGAGAGCAGCAGCACGTCGGCGTCGTCCATGGCCGCGGCCACTGCCTGCACCAAGTCCTCCGCGAGCCGCGCCGACAGCGGGCCTGTGTCCTCGGCGTCGATGCGCAGCATCTGCTGACCGTTGCCGACGATGCGCGTCTTGCTGGTGGTGGGCCGGTGCGGGTCCGTCAGCACCGCGGCGTGGTCCATTCCGGCGGCCTGCAGCAGCCCCAGCAACGCCGCGCCGTCGGCATCGTCGCCGCGCACGCCCGCCAGCGAGACGGCGAGCCCGAGCCCGAGCAGATTGCGCGCGACATTGGCCGCACCGCCGGCGACGCGCCGCTCGCCGCCCAGCCTCAGCACCGGCACCGGCGCCTCAGGCGAAATGCGGCCCACGTCCCCCGTGAGGTAGCGGTCCAGCATCAGATCGCCCACCACCAGCACCCGCGCACCGCCGAAGCCGCCGGCGACGGCGTCGCGCACGCGCTGGGGCTCGCGGAACATCAGCAGTTGCCCCGGGCCGACTCGGCAGCCGGCGCCTCGCCGGTGATGCGGCGCTCCACCAGGTCGCAGAGGATGTGGCCGATGACGATGTGGGCCTCCTGGATGCGCGCCGTGACCCGGGACGGCACCGACAGGCACAGCTCACAGGTGTCCGCCAGGCGCCCGCCGCCGGCGCCGGTGAGGCCGACCCGGTAGATGCCGCGACCCGCCGCCCGCTCCATGGCGCGCAGCACATTGGCGCTGTTGCCCGATGTGGACAGCCCCACCAGCAAGTCCCCGTCGCGGCACAGCGCCTCCACCTGGCGGGCGAAGACGGACTCGAAGCCGTAGTCGTTGGCGACGGAGGTCAGAATGGAGCTGTCGGTGGTGAGCGCGATGGACGCAAGCCCCGGCCGCTCGCGCTCGAAGCGGCCCACCAGCTCCGCCGCCAAATGCTGGCAGTCCGCGGCGCTGCCGCCGTTGCCCATCCAGAACACCCGCCCGCCGCCGGCGATGCACTGCGCCGCCTGCTCGGCGAAGCGACCGATCTCCGGCGCCAGGGCCGCGGTGTCGTTCAGCACCGCGACATGGGCGGCGATGGTGGCGTCGATGAGGTCTCGCATGCGGGCTCCGGCGGGGCACCGCGATGCGCGGCGCTCTGGTCAAAGCGGCAGTATGCCGAGCGCCCCGAGGCCCTGGCAATGCGGCCTGCCTGCGGGGGATGGCGCCTCAGCCCCCATCAACGCCGGCGCCGGCGGAGGCCGGAAACACCTGCTCCATGGCCAGGAACAGCCCCGCCGCGAGTGCCACGGCGGCCCAGCCGATGATCACATGGGTGGTGCCCAGCAGCACCTGCTCCCCCTGCCAGGCGGCGGCCACCGCCAGCGCGATGACGCGCAGGGTGTTGGCGATGACCACCGCCGGCACGGCCGGCAGCATGTGCAGCCCGCGCTGCAGCACCCCGGTATGCCGCAGCAGCACCGTCCACCAGGCCACCCAGATGAGGTTCTGGAGCAGTGTGAGACCGCTGCAGGCGGAGGTGACACTGACGCGGAGCTCCCCCCAGGCAAGCTCAGTGCCGGTCAGGGTCACCGTCCCCGGCCCCAGGGACAGCACCGCCGCCGCCAGCAGTGCCGAGAGCCGCCGCATGGGATAGCTCAGCGCCGCCTCGAACAGCGGCAGCATCGGCACCAGCACGAACAGCACCAGCAGCGGCGCGGCCACCCGCCCCGCCATGCGGGCACCGAAGCCCACGGCGACACCGCTCAGCAACAGCAGCGCGAGCGCAGCATGCAGCAGCGGCGGGCGTATGGCGCCGGCGACGGGCGCCGCGAAGGCCGCCAGCGCCGCCAGCAGGGCCAGCGCCACCCCCAGGGCCGGGCTCCCCGGCGCCGCCGGGTCGCGCAGCCGATGCAGCAGCAGCACCGCGGCGGTGCCCGCGAGGATCAGGTGTGCGAGTGGGTCTGCGGCCAGCACCCGCGGGCTTTGCAGCAGCAGGCCCAGGGCCACCAGGCCGGCCCCCACCAGCAGGGGCCAGGGCTGACGTGACCGCAGCGGCGCGGGCGCCGCGTCCGCGCTCATGGGCCGCGCCGCCCGGGCTGCCTGTGCCGGTGCTGTGGCCTGCTCAAGATTCGCTGCCCAGCCAGGGTGCGTCGCGCACGAAGCGCCGCAGCACCGGCTCCGGGCTGCGGGCCGAATCGCCCACCGCCGTTACCAGGATCATGCGCCAAGGCCCGTCGCCGTGCAGACGGCGATGCAGCCGCAGGCCGGCGATGTCATCGGTGGAGCGCGCATCGGAGCCGAACCAGTACACGCCGGCGAGTCGCTGCCCGCCACGGACGGCCGTCAGCGCGCCGGCGGCGGGCGCCGGGTGACGGAACTCCAGCTGCGGCGCATCACCGGCGGCGAGCGGCACATCGCGCAGCAGCGACCAGCCGCTGCCGCTCAGGCAATACTCCGGTGTGTGCAGGTCATGGACATCATCGCTCTCCACCAGCAGCACGCTGACGCGCTGCCCGTCGCGGGTGCTGTAGAGGCGCTTGCTCAGGCTGCGGCTGTCCGCAAAGAGCCGCCGCTCCGCCGCGGTCACCGGGATCTCGGCGCCGAGCCAGGCCCCGAAGGCCCATTCGTCGTCGGCGAGCGCGAGCGGCGGCCCGAAGGCGGGCGGGTTCAGCGCCGCCAGGAGCCCGAGCAGCGCAAGGGCCGCCGCGCTGCACCGTAGGCGGCGGTGACCGGCCGTGGCGGCGCCAGCCGCCCCCGGCGGGCCAGCCAGGCCAGCAGCAGACCGAGCAGCAGGGCGGCCGACGCAATGACGGCCTTGAGCAGCATCACGCCCGCGGCTCCGGCGGTGCCCCCCGGCTGCGGCAGCAGCCGCTCGGCCAGTGCCGCCAGCCCGAGCTGCAGCACATAGCCCGTGGTGGGGAGCGCCAGCAGTCCCAGCACCAAGGCCGGCGCCAGCAGCAGCGCGAGACGGCCACCGAGCAGCAGCCAGCCGCAGGCCCAACCGATGCCGAGGGCCGCCACCGCCTGCGCCACCCGCACGTCCAGCAGCAGCCCGAGCAGGCCGATGACGGCGAAGAGCCCCAGCACCGGCCAGCCCGCGTGATCCAGGCTGCGGGGGCGGTCCGCGGCGGGCGCCGGCGTGGCCAGGTCCAGCACCAGGAGCCACCAGAGCACACCGAGCAGCAGAAAGACCCAACCCCAGGCATCCAGCGGCGAGGTGCGCCAGGCCTGCACAATCCAGGGCAGGCTCGGCGCCAGCAGGGCCAACAGCACCAACGGCGGCGCCAGCAGCCGCAGCAGCGGCCGGACCGGGCTCGGCCTGCCCCTCACGCGCCGTCACCGAGCCGCTGGACCAGCGCCTGCGCGGCGCTGTGCTCCGGCGCGAGCGCGAGCACCGCCCGCGCCGCCGCCAGGGCGCCGGCGGTGTCGCCGGCCTCGGCGCGGCGCTCGGCCAGATTCCACTGCGCGTCGGACCATTCCGGCGTCAGGGAGGCGGCGCGCTCGGCCAGGTCCAGCGCTTCCGCGTCTGCCGCCGCCGGGTCTGCGGCGAGCAGCTCCGAGAGATTGACCATGGGCAGCGCCCAGCCTGGTGTGTCCGCCAGCAGCGCCCGGTAGCGTTGTGCTGCCTCATCCGCCCGCCCGGCGCGCTGGGCCAGCAGCGCCCGCTTGAAGGCGACGTAGCGGTTGTCGGGGTGGCGGGCGCCGGCGGCGGCGAGCAGGCGGTCCGCCTCCTCCCAGCGCTCCAGGCCCATGAACAGGTCCGCCGCGGCGAGTGCATAGGCGGCCCGGGCGGGGTCGGTGGCCGCGGCATCGGCGTAGGCGGCGGCTGCGGCGGCGGCATCGCCCTGGGCCCGCAGCACGCCGCCGAGATAGGCCTGGCCACGGGCGCGGGTCGCGGCGTCCTCGGCATCTGTGAGTGTGCGCGCCAGGGCCAGGGCCGCCTGCCAGTCGCTGCGGGCCAGCAGCACGTCCATGAGCGCCGCCTCGATGCGCGGGTCAGGTCGCTGATCATAGGCCGCGCGCAGGTGGGCTTCCGCGCCGGCGAGGTCTCCGGCACGGGCGGCGGTGACGCCCTGCCAGTAGCGCCCGACGGCCGCCTGCGGTGCCGCCGCGGCAAGCTCCGCGAAATAGTCCGCTGCGCGGGTGGTGTCCGCGGTACGCAGCGCCGCGCGGCCGAGCACCTCCAGTGCTGCGCTGCGGTGATCCGGATCATCCAGGAGCGGCCTGGCGTACGCGACGACCCGCTCTTCTTCTCCGGCCAGCAATGCTGCCCGCGCCGCCACCAGCTGCGCCGCCGGCAGCTCCGGCACCAGCGCCAGCGCGGCGTCCGCCAGCGCCGCGGCGGTGGCGGCATCGCCGGCAGCGGCGAAATCCCGCGCCTCGGCCACCAGCAGCGTGGTAACCCGCGCCAGGCGCACCGGACTCTGGACGCCCTCCTGCATCGCCGCCACCGCCGCGCCCACCAGGGCCGCGTCGCCGAGCTGCGCACCGATATCCAGCTGCAGCCAGCGGTACAGGTCGCGGCCGGCGAAGAAGTCCGCAGACCAGCCGAGGAAGTCCCGCGCATCGGCAAGCGCGCCGGCGAGGTAGGCCTCGATGGCCTACAGATAATGCCGGGCGGCGAGCTCCGCGGCACCGGTGCCCACCAGGGACTCGCGCAGTGCGCGCACCCCGGCGCTGTCTTCGGCGGCGGCGCGCAGCTCGGCCAGGGGCACCACCAGGTCCGCCACCGGGCCATAGCGGTCCATGAGCGCGGTGAGATCCGCCGCCGCCGCGGCATCCCGCCCGAGCTGGCGGTACAGCGAGGCCCGTGCGCGCAGCACCTGATAGCCCGCGTCGGCGGGCAGGGCCGCAAGCCGGTCCAGCGCGGCATCCGTCTCGCCGGCACGCACTGCGATCTGTGGAAGGCCCAGCCCGGCCGCCGCGGCGGCGTCCGGGTCGTTGAGCAGGGGCTCGTAGAGGGCGGCGGCGCGGGCGTCGTCGGCGGCGAGAAAGGCGAGATCGGCCTTAAGCAGCGCCACCGCAGGCAGGTCTGCCGCCGCGTCCGCCGCAACCCCGGCATGGGTGCGCGCGGCGTCCAGATCACCCCGGAGCAGGGCGGCGCGTGCGAGCAGGACCTGCTCCCGGGCGCTGGGTGTGCGCCCATCCTGGGTGAGCACAGACGCGGCAGCAGCCGCATCCCCCAGCGCCAGCAGCGCGCGGGCCTGCTCGAAGCGGGCATCGGTATGCAGCGGGTCCAGCTTGGCGAGCTGACCCCAGTGCCCGGCGGCGTCGCGCCAGCGAAGCTCGTCGGTGGCCAGCATCGCAAGCTCGGCGATGGCGGTGTCGTCGTGGGGATCGCGGTCCAGCACCGCCTCCAGCGCCGCACGCTGATCACCTGCGCCGCCGCTGCGGGCGTCCGCCACCGCCATGGCGTGCCCCATCATCTGCTCACGGGCGACGATGATCACCAGCGCCAGCAGGCAGACGATGCTGAGTACCGCCACCACAGCGGCGATGAGCTTGGTGCGCCCGAGCCCCTGCGGCTGAGACACCGGCGCGTCGGCAACCCTGTCCGCCCTAGCCACGGCGCCGTTGCAGGCCGCCGCGCCGACGCGCGTAAGCGCCGAGCAGCGAGGCGCAGATGACCGCCGTGGCGATGGGTCCCGCCTCCGGCGCCCCGGTGGGCAGGCTGCTGACGTCGAGTGCGGAGAACGGCGAGGCGGTGACGGTGAAGATGATGTCGTTGTAGTCCTGGTCGCCCAGGTTGAACAGGTCTTCCACCCCGAGCACGACCTGCTCGTTCATGACGTCGTTGATCATGGCCACGTGGCGCAGACCGTCCGGATTGAGATGATCCAGCGTGTAGTAGGTGTGGCCGTTCGGGTCGGCGTAGCCGTTGCCTTGCAGCCAGAAGCCGATGTTGGTGCCGGCATCGAAGACGCCTAGGTCCACGGTATCGCCGGCTTCCAGACCGCCGAACTTCTTGTTGGCCGCCGCGCCGCCGCCTTTCTTGTCGGTCTCTTTGCTGGCGTTCGCGAAGATGGTCCGCTCGTCCAGGATGTTCTGCTCGTCGTCGAACAGGAAGTACCCGAAGCTGTTCTTGTAGCCGGCGCCCTCGTCGATGAAGGTCAGCGACACCTCGGCCGCCTCCAGCAGGCGCAGATTCGGGTCCACTGCGCTGTTGACGAAGGCGCTGTTGACCTTCCGCTCCGGCAGCAGCGCCTGGATCTCGTTCAGCTCTTCAGGGTCCAGATCCACAGAGTAGATGCTGGCGGACATGTCGCTGACCGCCGCCGCCTGACCCGACAGGAGCAGCAGGCCGAGCGCTGCCACCGCCGCCCGGAGCAAAGATGGCCGGGACCTGCCTGCGAGCCGCCGGGCCAGGCGGAGGGATGACAGTGACAGCCGAAGTCCATTGCCGGGATTGCCATGCTGTGCCAACCTCAGCACAGCGGTACTGCCCGACGGCCTGCGCGACAGTCACGAAGGTCGGCATGAGCCGGACTTGCAGAATGCAACGTGAGCGACCTGCCCACGCGAAATGCAATGCGTCGTCGGACGCTGGATGGGTACGAGCCCGCCATCATCGCCACCGCAACGGCGCGCGGCGCGCGACGGCAAAGACGACGAGCGGTCCCACACGGACACCGCAACAGGAGCCCGAGAACCGCCCATGAGCAGCTTGCAGGCGTAGATGAGTGACCCGCAGCCGGTGTCCGGCACGGCCGAGCCGCAACCGGCCGAGCAGACCTGTGCAACGGCACCGCTCAAAGTGCTCGTGATCGACGACGCACCCGATGTACGCGCCTACGTGCGCGCGCTGCTGCGCAAGTGGGGCTTCGACCCGGTGGTGGCGAGCAACGGCGCAGATGGGCTTCAGCGCCTGCGCGGCGGCGACATACGGCTGGTGATCTGCGACTGGATGATGGACGGCATGAGCGGCCCCGAGGTCTGCGCCGCCATCCGCCGCGAAGATTTTCCGCACTACGTGTACGTCATGCTGCTCACCGGCCGCACCGAGGACACAGACCTCGTGTATGGCCTCGACGCCGGCGCGGACGACTTCGTCGGCAAGCCCTTCGACGTGCAGGTGCTGCGGGCACGCCTTCAGGTTGGAGTGCGCATCCTCGGCCTGGAGGAGCGGCTTGCGGAGCAGAACCGCCGGCTCAAGCAGAGCCACGATGCCCTGGACCGCGCCTACGGGCAGATCCAGAACGACCTCGCCGCCGCCGCCCGCATCCAGCGCGAGCTGCTGCCGGTGTCCGACGCCGGCATCGCACCGCTCAGTGCCGGCTGGCTGTTCCTGCCGGCGGCGAAGATCTCCGGCGACAGCTTCCATTTCTTTCCGGTGTCGGCGAGCGAAATGGGCTTCTACCACCTGGACGTCGCCGGCCACGGTATCCCGGCGGCGCTGTTGTCCACCAGCCTGAGCCGCTCGCTCGTGCCGCAGACGGGCATCCTGGCGCCCAACCTGGACAGCGGCGAGTACCTGAACCCCGCGGGCTTCCTGGAGGCGCTGAACGCGCAGCTGTGCAGCCCCGACGGCGAGGTCACCAGCTATGCCACCGTGGTCTACGGCGTGCTCGACCCGCACACGGGCGAGGGCCGCCTCGCCAGCGCCGGCCACCCGCAGCCGCTGCTGCTGCGCGCCGACGGCAGCGTGGAGCTCGCGTCCAAAGGGGGTCTGCCCGTGGGCATGTTCGACACCGCCGAGTACAGCGCGCACCGGTTCCACCTGGCCCCAGGCGAGCGCATCGTCACCTACAGCGACGGCATCACCGATTGCTTCGACGCCGACGGCCGCGCCTTCGACCTTGAGCACCTGTGCGATCTGCTGCGCGCGCACCGCAACGCGGGCAGCAGTGCGCTCGCGGCTCTGCTGCGCGATGCCGTCCTGGCCTGGCGTGGCGAGGCCGAGCTGGAGGACGACGTGTCGCTGCTGATCATCGAGCGCCCGGCACCGTGAGCCCATGCCCGGTCAGTCCGCCGGCGCGTGGACCCGCCGACCATCCCGTCAGATCGGTCGGCGGGATACCACGGCGCCCGTCGCCTTTCTGAGTGAAAGCCATGCAGCGCGTGGACATCGACTTCAACAGCGATCCGGACGACATGGCCTGGCACGGCCTGATCGAGACCCGCCTGATGCCGCTGGCGCAGGCGGCGGGGCTCGGCGACCTGGAAGTCTTCGGCCTTCAGCTCGCGCTGGTGGAGGCGGTCAACAACATCATCGAGCATGCCTATGCACTCGAGCCTGGTCTGCCCATTGCCATCAGCGGCGAGTGTTGCGCCGACGCCCTGCGCTACCAGCTGCGCGACCAGGGCCGGCCCATGCCGCTGCCGCTGCCGAGCGGCGAGCCGGCGGCGAC
>PR_CR_10_Liq_1_inCRDRAFT_1000516_pt1 | contig 24055 bp, 21 predicted proteins | sample PRCRCaboRojoPR_3_FD_10241 | JGI IMG/M metagenome (IMG submission 10241)
GCGCGGTTGCGCGTCTTGACCGACTCGGTGCCGGTCGCGCTGTCGACGTATTCCCAGACGAAACCGGGAACGCGTTGCCGGCAACTGGCCTTGAGATCGCTGAGCGCCGGGTGGCTGAGATCGAGATCCATGCCCGCCTTATAGCCGTGCCCGCCGGGGCAGGAAAGCCGTGGTCATTGCACGCCGATCAGCAGATGCCCGAGCAGCCCCGCCATGAAACCCGCCACCGCGCCGAGCGGCGGCGCCCAGCGACGGTCCAGGGGCGTCTGCGGCGCGATGTCCTGGAAAATCAGGTAGAGGAGTCCGCCCGCCGCGAAAAGCATCAGCGCCCCCGTCACCGCGGGCGCCGTCGCCAGCCAGACCAGCCCGGCCAGGGCCGCCAGCGGGCCGAGCGCCGCGCAGGCCAGGAAGACGGTCAGCACGCGGCGCGGGCCGTAATGGCCCGCCGCTGCCAGTTCGCGGTAGGCGTTGAACCCCTCGGGCAGGTTCTGCAGACCGATCATCAGCGCCAGCAGCGGCGCCGCCTCCGACCCCGTCGCGAAAAGCGCCCCGAGCGCCACCGCCTCGGGCAGGAAATCGGCCAGCATCGCCACGAGCTGCCCGGCCTTGCCGAGCCGTTGCGCGATCCAGAGATCCAGCCGGGCGAAGGCGATCCCGCCCGCGCCCATGGCCGCCATGCTGGCCCAGGCCGGCAGGTCCGCTGTGCCGCCAGGCACCAGGACGAAGGCGATCGCGGCCAGCAGCACGCCGCCGCCGAAGGCGATGACGCTGTGGCGAAACTCCTGTTCGAGCCAGTTCGGGCGAATGTTCTCGCGCTGGGCCAGGATCCCGCCCAGCGGGATCATCGCGCCGGCGAGCAGCGAAAAGAGCAGGGCTTCGGCGAGTTGCGGCATCGGGCGACCTCGGGCGGCAGGCCCCCTCTATAGCCCTCGGCCGCGGGACCGAAAAGGGCTGGAACAATCTGCGAACAAATCTTTAACTCCGCCGCCGGTCGGGCTAGATTGCCCGCCATGAATGGTTTCGACGAAGATGACGCCTTCGAGCAGGGCGCGCGCGCCTCGCTGGCGGCGCGGGCGATGGCGGCCCGTCCGGCGCCCTATCTGGACGATCTCAACCCCGCGCAGCGCCAGGCGGTGGAAACGCTGGACGGCCCGGTCCTGATGCTGGCCGGGGCGGGCACGGGCAAGACCAAGGCCCTGACGACCCGGATCGCGCATCTGCTGAACACCGGGCGCGCGCAACCCAACGAGATCCTCGCGGTCACCTTCACCAACAAGGCCGCGCGCGAGATGAAGATGCGCGTCGGCCGGCTGCTGGGCGAGACGGTCGAGGGCATGCCGTGGCTCGGCACCTTCCACGCGCTCTGCGTCAAGATCCTGCGCCGCCATGCCGAGCTGGTGGATCTGAAATCGAGTTTCACCATCCTCGACACCGACGACCAGATCCGCCTGATGAAGCAGGTGATCGCCGCGGCCAATATCGACGAGAAGCGCTGGCCCGCGCGCCAGCTCGCCGGGCTGATCGATCACTGGAAGAACCGCGCCTGGACGCCGGCGAAGGTGCCGGCGAGCGAGGCCTCGGCCTTCAATCACCGCGGCGCCGAGCTTTACGCGGCCTACCAGACGCGGCTGCGCGAGCTGAACGCCGTGGATTTCGGCGACCTGCTGCTGCACGTCCTGACGATCTTCCAGGCCCATGAGGACGTGCTCGCGCGCTACCAGCGCTGGTTCCGCTATATCCTCGTGGACGAGTACCAGGACACCAACGTGGCGCAGTACATGTGGCTGCGGCTGCTGGCGCAGGGGCATCGCAACATCTGCTGCGTGGGTGATGACGACCAGTCGATCTATGGCTGGCGTGGGGCCGAGGTCGGCAACATCCTGCGGTTCGAAAAGGATTTCCCGGGCGCGACCGTCGTCCGGCTCGAGCAGAACTACCGCTCGACCCCGCATATCCTCGGTGCCGCCTCGGGCGTGATCGCCGCCAATGAATCGCGGCTTGGCAAGACGCTGTGGACCGACATGCCCGAGGGCGAGAAGCTGCGCCTGATCGGCCATTGGGACGGCGAGGAAGAGGCCCGCTGGGTCGGCGAGGAGATCGAGGCGATGCAGGGCGGCACCCGCGGGCTGCGGCCGTTCTCGCTCGACGAGATCGCGATCCTGGTGCGGGCCTCGCACCAGATGCGCGCCTTCGAGGATCGGTTCCTGACCATCGGGCTGCCCTACCGGGTCATCGGCGGTCCGCGGTTCTACGAGCGGATGGAGATCCGGGACGCCATGGCCTATTTCCGGCTGGTGATCTCGCCGGACGACGATCTCGCCTTCGAGCGGGTGGTGAACACGCCCAAGCGCGGGCTCGGCGACAAGGCGCAGCAGAAGATCCAGATCACGGCGCGGGCCAACGGCGTGGCCCTGGCCGAGGGCGCGGGCCTGCTGCTGCAAGAGGGCGGGTTGACCGGCAAGGGCGCCAAGGCGCTGGCCGAACTGTTGGACGGCATCGCGCGCTGGCGCGAGATGGCGCGCACCGGCGAGATGCCCCATACCGAGCTGGCGCAGGTGATCCTCGACGAGTCCGGCTACACGGCCATGTGGCAGGCCGACACCTCGCCCGAGGCCGCGGGCCGTCTCGAGAACCTCAAGGAACTCGTCAAGGCGCTCGAGGGGTTCGAGAACCTGCAGGGCTTCCTCGAACACGTCGCGCTGATCATGGACAACGAGACCGAGGCGGAGGAGCCCAAGGTCTCGATCATGACGCTGCACGCGGCCAAGGGGCTGGAGTTTCCCGCCGTCTTCCTGCCAGGCTGGGAGGACGGCCTTTTCCCCAGCCAGCGGTCGATGGACGAGCAGGGCCTCAAGGGCGTCGAGGAAGAGCGCCGGCTCGCCTATGTCGGCATCACCCGTGCGCGCGAGCTCTGTACCGTGTCCTTCGCCGCCAACCGGCGGGTCTTCGGCCAGTGGCAGTCGGCGCTGCCCTCGCGCTTCATCGACGAGCTGCCCGAGGATCATGTCGAGGTGCTGACCCCGCCGGGGCTTTACGGCGGCGGGTTCGGCGCGGCCGGCGTGGTGCCGGCCTCGACGCTGGAAGACCGCGCCTCGGAAGCGAATGTCTACAACTCCCCCGGCTGGCGGCGGATGCAGTCCCGCGCGGGGCAGCGGCCCGTGAGCCAGCCGCGGGAAAGCCGCTCGCAGGTCATCGATCTCGACGCGGTGTCGAGCTTCGGCCAGGGCGACCGGGTCTTTCACAAGAAATTCGGCTATGGCCACGTCACGGGCATCGAGGGCGACAAGCTCGAGATCGCGTTCGAGAAGGCGGGCCTGAAGAAGGTGGTGGCGCGCTTCGTCGTCGCCGCGGACCGGGCCGACGACGTGCCGTTCTGAGCGGCACGCGCGCCCGGAAGCGTTACGGGAAACCGGGAAACGAAAACGGCGGCGCCCGGGAGGAGGGCGCCGCCGTTCCTGCGACGTATCGGGTCTCAGGGAGGAGGAAGACCCGGCGACGTCTGGACCGGGGAGGGAGGAGCCCCGGATCTGCGCGACGGCGGCGAGGGAGGAGGAACGCGCCGTCGCTGGCCCAGGACCGGGGGAGGACCGGCCTGGTGTTCGTTCGGGCGCGCTCAGGCGCCGTAGGTGGCCTCGTGGGCGACCCGGGTGATCTCGCTGCGGCTGATGCCCAGATCGGCCAGTTCGCGGCCCGACAGGCCGGCCAGCTCGTCACGGGTCCGGCGGTAGGCGCGGCGCAGCGCGCGGCGTTCCGCCTGCGCCTTGAAGGCGCTGCGAATACGGTCGGCCAAGGTGATGTCGAAGCCGCGGGTGTCGTTCAGGAAAGCCATGTTCTTTTCCTCTGCTCTCGTCGTCATGCGGTGCGGTGCGCGGGCCCGGATGGCCCGTCCGTCCGCTGTCGAGACGGAACATATGGCTTTGCCGCGGCTGCACAATCCGCCGAATGATCAACGCCGCTATGCAGAAAATACATACGTATTACTGACCTTGTTTGCGCACATGAAAACGCCGCCGGCCCGGGCTGGGCGCGGCGGCGCGGTGGTGAAACGAAAAGCGGCGACGCCAGGGAGGAGGAGGCGCCGCCGCATCGTCACAGAAAACCCAGGGAGGAGGAGGGGCTTTCTGAACCCGGTGTCTAGATCTGTGCCCGGCGGGCCGCGTCGCGGGCCAGGGCGGGAATATCGCGGGCCACGATGCCGAGATCGGTCAATTCGCGGGCGTCCAGCGCATGCAGTTCCGCTTTGGTCTTGCGGTAGATGCGGTAGCGGGCGTATGCCTCGCGCATCCCTGCCGTGATCGCAGCGACCCGGGCGCCGAGCCCGTCACGCGTGCCGCCATGTGCTTGTACCAGTGCCATGTGAAGCACCTCTCGTTTGCGCGGTGCGGCGCGGGGCCAGGCCCGTCTGCGCCGCTGTCACGATCGAAGATACGCGAATGCTGCGCTGCGACAATCCTGGGATCGGACAATGCTGCTATGCAGCAAATGCAAGCCCCGTGCAGGGTCTGCACAGGGGCTGGGCAAGGTGAGATGAATTTGGGCGCTCTGGCCGTCCCGGCCTTTCGATACTACTTTCTCGGCGCGGTTTTCGCGGTGAACGCGATCTGGTTCCAGCGAATCGCAGTCGCTTGGATTGCGTGGGAAATTTCCGGGTCCGCGGCCTTCGTGGGCTTCGTCGCCTCGCTCAGCCTGGCGCCGATGCTCGTCTCCGGGCCGGTGTTCGGGGTCTTGGTCGATCGCGCCGATATCCTGCGGGCGAGCTACCTGACCAACGGGGCCATGCCTCTCTGCATCGCGGCATTGGCGGCCCTGCACGCCGCGGACATGGCGACGCCGTTCCTGCTGTCGGCGATCGCGCTGGCGATCGGGGTAATCGCCTCGGGCCATCATCCGGTGCGGATGTCGCTGGCCCCGCGGCTGGTCCCGCGGGCGCGCGTCGCCTCGGTGGTCGCGCTCTCGGCGCTCAATTTCAACGTCGCCCGGCTGGTCGCGCCGGCCCTGGCGGGCTGGGTGATCGACCGGGCCGGCGTGGTTGCCGCGCTCTGGGTCGCGGCGGCGCTCTACCTGCCGATCCTCTCGGTGCTGCACCGCCTGACACCGCGCGCCATCGGCAACGGCGCCGGGCCACGGCCGCGCTTCGCGGCCGCCTTCGCAGAGGGGGTGGCCCATGTCTGGCGCACGCCGCTCGTGCGGACCGCCGTGATCGTGACATCGGTCTTCGCCGTCGCCGGGCGCGGCGTGCTGGAGATCCTGCCGGTGATCGCCGACGGGGCCTTCGGACGCGGTGCGCCGGGTCTTGGCCTGATCTCGGCCGCGGCCGGGGCAGGGGCGCTGACGGCAGCGCTCGCCAAATCGCTTGGCCGGGGCGAGGCCGGCGGGCGGATCCCGCCGGCGGTGATCCTGGCTGCCGCGGCCGGGCTCGCGCTGGTGATCGTGCTGGGACATACCGGGTCCTGGCCGCTGGCGCTGGCCACGGTCGCGGCGCTGGGTTTCTGCGGCACCTATGTTGGTGTCAGCCTGCAGGCGGCGATCCAGGCCGGGCTTTCCGACGAGTTGCGCGGCCGGGTGATGAGCCTCTGGGTCATGCTCGGCTTCGGCACCGTGGCGCTGGGGGCGCTTGCACTCGGCGCGGTGGCCGAGGCGGCGGGTCTCGCCGTGTCGCTGACGGGCGGCGGCGCGCTGGGGCTGCTGGCGCTCGTCGTCGCGGTGGTCTCGGCGGATCGCCGGCTCTTTGCCCGGCGGTGACCGGCAGGCGACCCTTGCCGCCCGGCCCGTCCTGCATCAAGTAAGGCCTGAACGCAGATGATGCCGACCGGAGGCCCCAATGCCCGTGACCCGTGACGATGTGCTCGACGCCCTCAAGACGCTTGCGCTGCCCGATGGCGGCGACCTGGTGTCGCGCGACATGATCCGGGCGCTGAACGTCGATGGCGGCAAGGTGCGCTTCGTCATCGAGGTCGACCCCGAGGCCGCCGGGAAGTTCGAGCCGGTGCGCGCCGCCGTGCAGCAGGTGGTCGAGAGCCTGGACGGCGTGGAGAGCGCGGCCGTGGCCATGACCGCCCACGCGCCTGCGGCCAAGCAGCCGCCGAAGCAGCCGGCGCAGGGGCAGGGGGGCGAGCCCCCGAGCCTCAAGATCGGCCGGCACCCGACGCCGCAGCAGGGGCCGCAACAGGTGCCGGGCGTCGCGCGGATCCTCGCCGTTGCCTCGGGCAAGGGCGGTGTCGGCAAGTCGACGCTGGCCTCCAACCTTGCCGTGGCGCTGGCAAGGCAGGGGCGCCGCGTCGGGCTTCTGGACGCCGATATCCATGGTCCCTCGCAGCCGCGCATGATGGGGGTGTCCAAGCGGCCCGCCTCGCCCGACGGCAAGACGATCATCCCGCTGCGGGCCCATGGCGTCACGATGATGTCGATCGGGCTCATGCTGAAGGCCGACGAGGCGGTGGTCTGGCGCGGGCCGATGCTGATGGGTGCGCTCCAGCAAATGCTGACGCAGGTGGAATGGGGCGACCTGGACGTGCTGATCGTGGACCTGCCGCCCGGCACTGGCGACGTGCAGCTCTCGCTGTGCCAGAAGGCGCCGGTGACCGGCGCGGTGATCGTCTCGACGCCGCAGGACGTGGCGCTTCTGGACGCGCGCAAGGCGATGGACATGTTCGACAAGCTCGGCACCCCGATCCTCGGGCTGGTGGAGAACATGTCGGCCTATGTCTGCCCCCATTGCGGCAACGAGGCCCATCTCTTCGGCGGCGGCGGCGTCCGCGCCGAGGCCGAGGCGCGCGGCATGCCGTTCCTGGGGGAGGTGCCGCTCTCGCTCGAGATCCGGGTGGCCGGCGACAGCGGCACGCCGATCGCGGCGGGCGATGGCCCGATGGCCGAGGCCTATGCCGGGCTCGCGTCCCGTCTCGTGGCCGACGGGGTCGCCTGATCGGGGCGAATCAGGCCCCGCGTCCCATCATTTCCCGCATGATTCGTCCCGTGCTGCCGGTCTCCCGCAGGATGTTCCCGTTTTGACCTCGTCTCCCCTGGAATTTTTCGGGAAATGATGGGAACGCGTCGTCCTGCGGGTAAAAACACCATATATTGTGTTTCATGCGTAGTTGATCGCAACTCCTTCGAAAAATTCTCGGAATGACAGGCGCTCACCACCCTGGTGCGCGTCCATGATCGAACAGAAGGGCATCTGTTCCCATAGATTGGAGTTGATTTCCATGTTTTCCCATGGCATCCCTAATTCACCGATGAGGAACGGGAATTAAAGGGCGCCAAGACCCAACCAACCCAAAGTCAGGTTTCATACAGGCCCCGCTTTTTCATCGAACCAAGAGATCCGGCGCGCCAGCGAGCAGACATCCCCCCAGGTGGCAGCGCAGCCGGACAGACCCAGAGATGGGACGAGGGCGGCGGATCGGGCTATGGCAGCGGCTCGGTCCGCCGTTTCGTCTCGGGGACAGCAAGGGAGCGACGCCGTGGCGCGGACGTTCAGAGGCGAAAGCGTCCACAAGGTGGACGGCAAGGGGCGGGTCTCGATCCCCGCCGCGTTTCGCCGTGTCCTCGAAGACAACGATCCCGACTGGAAAGAGGGTCTCAATCCCAACATCGTCATCGTCTACGGCGACAAGCGCCGCAACTACCTCGAGGGCTTCCACATGGTCGCCATCGAGGAGGTGGACGAGAAGATTTCCCGCCTGCCGCGCGGCTCGAAATCGCGGCGCCTGCTCGAAAAGCTCTTCAACGGCCAGTCGCTGGCCACCCAGGTCGACGAGACCGGCCGGCTCGTCCTGCCGCAGAAGCTGCGCGACAAGATCGGCATCGCCGGCGAGGCCTTCTTCATCGCCACGGGCGACACCTTCCAGATCTGGGAGCCCGACGCCTACGCGGCGCACGAGGCCGAGATGGAGACCTGGTACGACGATTACGACGAGGATTTCGACCCCCTCGTCCTGCTCGACCAGCCGGATGGGGGCTAGGCCATGGCGGCCCGGGCCCCCGCACCTGCCGACGCACCCCATATCCCGGTCCTGCTGGACCCGCTGATCGCCGCCGTCTCGCCCGTGCACGGCACCTGGCTCGATGGCACCTTCGGCGCGGGCGGCTATACCCGAGCGTTGCTGGAGTCGGGCGCCGCGAAGGTGATCGCGGTGGATCGCGACCCGACCGTGTTCGAGCGTGCGCGGGGCTGGGTCGGGGACTACGGCGACCGGCTGGCGCTGGTCGAAGGCGAATTCGCGGAGCTCGATGCGCTCGCCGCCGCGGCCGGCGCCGAAACGCTCGACGGGGTGGTGCTGGACGTGGGCGTCTCGTCCATGCAGATCGACGAGGCGGCGCGCGGCTTCTCCTTCGCCCAGGACGGCCCGCTCGACATGCGGATGAGCGGGCAGGGCCGCAGCGCGGCCGATCTGGTCGCCACGCTCGACGAGGGCGTTCTGGCCGACATCATTTTCCAATATGGCGAGGACCGTGCCGCGCGCCGGATCGCCAGGGCCATCGCGGCGGCCCGCGCCGAGGCGCCGATCACCACGACCGGGCAGCTCGCCGCGATCGTCGCGCGCTGCCTGCCGCGCCCCAAGCCGGGCCAGCCGAACCCGGCGACGCGCACCTTCCAGGCGCTCAGGATCGCGGTCAATGACGAGCTGGGCCAGCTGGCCGAGGGGCTGGCCGCGGCCGAGCGGGCGCTGGCGCCGGGCGGACTCCTGGCCGTGGTCACCTTCCATTCGCTGGAGGATCGCATCGTCAAGCGGTTCATCCAGGACCGGTCGAGCACCGGGGGCGGCGGCAGCCGCCATGCCCCGGCCGCCGCCGCGCACACGCCCCGCTTCGAGCGGGTCACCAAGAAGGCCGTCACCCCCGACGCGGCGGAACGCGCCGCCAACCCGCGGGCGCGGTCGGCCAAGCTCCGGGTCGCGCGGCGGACCGACGCGCCGGCCGAACCCGTCGACCGGCAGGCGCTGGGCCTGCCGCGGATCGCTTTGAGTGGAGAGATCTGATGCGTGGCCTGATCTATGTCCTGTCGACCCTTGCGGTGATCGCGCTGGCCTACTGGGCCTATCACGAGAACTACCAGACCCAGCAGGCCCTGCGCGAGGTCAAGAGCCTTCAGCGCCAGATCGGCGACGCGCGCGAGCGGTTAGCGGTTCTGCGCGCCGAATGGGCCTATCTCAACCGCCCCGAGCGGCTGCGTGACTTGTCGGAGCTGAACTTTCCGGACCTGCAGCTGATGCCGCTGGCGCCCGAGCATTTCGGCAGCGTGGCCGAGGTCGCCTATCCCGCGCCCGAGCCGCGCTTCGGGATCCTGGACCCGGTCGATGTCGCGGCCCGCCTGATCGAGGGAGTCGCCGAATGACCCGTACGCCGCTTCGCCCGCTCGCCCGCGTGCTCGAGGCCCGCGCCAAGGGCGAAAACCCCGACGCGATCGAGCGCGAGAACATCAGGCTGCGCCACGAGAGGATGCGCGACCGCATGCGGGTCCGCGCCGAGAGCCGCCTGCTGATGATGGCGGTGATGTTCGTCATGCTGTTCGCCGTCGTGGGTGCGCGGATGGGGGTGCTCGCCTCGACCGAACCCTCGGAGCCGCGGGCCTCGGCCGGCGGCGAGAGCATCGTGGCGCAGCGCGCCGACATCGTCGACCGCAATGGCCGGCTGCTGGCGACCAACCTGGTCACCAATGCGCTCTATGCCCAGCCGCCGATGATGATCGAGCCCGCGCGCGCGGCGCGCGAGCTGGCGAAAATCTTCCCCGATCTCGACGAGGAGGAACTGGTCGAGGACTTCACCGGAAAGCGCAAGTTCCTGTGGATCAAGCGGAAAATATCGCCCGAGCAGCAGCAGATGGTGCACGACATCGGCGAGCCGGGCCTCCTCTTCGGACCGCGCGAGATGCGGCTCTATCCCAATGGCCGGCTGGCCGCGCATGTGCTGGGCGGCGCCGGCTTCGGGCGCGAGGGCGTCCATTCGGCCGAGGTGATCGGCGTGGCCGGGGTGGAAAAGGCCTTCGACGATTACCTCCGCGATCCGGCCAATGGCGGCGCGCCGCTGGAGCTGTCGCTGGACCTGACGGTGCAGGCCACCGCGCGCCGGGTGCTCGAGGGCGGGATGAAGATCATGGATGCCAAGGGCGCGACCGCGATCCTCATGGACGCCAGGACGGGCGAGCTGGTGAGCCTCGTCTCGCTGCCCGATTTCGACCCGAACGACCGGCCCGTACCGCTGACTGAGGGCGACCCGTCGGACAGCCCGCTGTTCAACCGCGCGGTGCAGGGGGTCTACGAACTCGGCTCGACCTTCAAGGTCTTCACCGCGGCGCAGGCGCTCGAGATGGGGGTTGCCGCGCCCGGGACGATGGTGGACACCCAGGGGCCGCTGCGCTGGGGCAAGTTCCGCATCCGCGATTTCCACGATTACGGGTCGGAGATGAGCCTGACCGACGTGATCGTCAAAAGCTCGAATATCGGCACGGCACGGCTGGCCCAGCAGATCGGGGGCGACCGCCAGCGTGTCTTCCTCGAACGGCTGGGCCTGACGGAGCCCACGCCCGTCGAGCTGGTCGAGGCGCCGGGCATCGCGCCGCTGCTGCCCGCGCGCTGGTCGGAGCTGTCGACCATGACCATTTCCTACGGCCACGGCCTCTCGGCCAGCCCGCTGCACCTGGCGGCGGCCTATGCCTCTGTCGTCAACGGCGGCTGCAAGGTGGCGCCGACGCTTGTCAGGCGCGTGCCGGAACCGGGCTGCGCGGAGCGGGTGATCTCCGAGAAGACGTCGCGCACGATCCGCGGCATGCTGCGCGAGGTCGTGACCCGCGGCACCGCCAGCTTCGCCGAGGTCGAGGGCTACGCGGTGGGTGGCAAGACCGGCACCGCCGACAAGCCGCGCCCGCGGGGCGGGTATTACGAGGACCGCGTGATCGCGACCTTCGCGGGGCTCTTCCCGGCCCATGACCCCGACTACGTTCTGATCGTGACGCTGGACGAGCCGACGGTCTCGGCGCTCGGCGAGGCGCAGCGTACCGCGGGCTGGACCGCCGTGCCGGTCGCGTCCGAGCTGATCCGCCGCGTCGCGCCGCTTCTGGACATGCGGCCCGAGATTGAACCGGGTCCGGCCTTCGGGGTAAAGCTGACGGGCAACTGAGGCAGAGTCGGACCCACACCGCATGACCACGGACCGGGCAGAGACCAGGACACTCCACGCGCTCGGTCTGCCCGAGGGCGGGCCGCGGCGCGTCACCGGGCTGTCGGTGGACAGCCGCGACACCAGGCCGGGCCATCTTTTCGCCGCGCTGCCGGGCACGCGGGTGCACGGGGCGGAGTTCATTTCCTACGCGCTGCGCATGGGGGCGGCGGCGGTGCTGACCGATTCCGAGGGCGCCGCGATCGCCGCCGAGGCGCTGGCCGAAAGCGACGCGACGCTGGTGCTGTCCGAAGATCCGCGCCTGGCGCTGGCCAGGGCCGCGGCGCGATGGTTCGACCGCCAGCCCGAGGTGGCCGTCGCGGTGACCGGGACGAATGGCAAGACCTCGGTGGCCAGCTTCACCCGCCAGATCTGGACGGTGCTCGGCCGCGCGGCGTCCAACATGGGCACCACTGGGATCGAGGGGGCCTTTTCCGCGCCGCTCGCCCACACCACCCCCGAGCCGATCACGCTGCACCGGGCGCTGGCCCGGATGGCCGATGCCGGCGTCACCCATGTCGCGATGGAGGCCTCGAGCCACGGGCTGGAACAGCGCCGGGTCGACGGGGTGCACCTGGCCGCCGCGGCCTTCAGCAATTTCAGCCAGGATCACCTCGACTATCACGGCAGCTTCGACGCCTACTTCGCCGCGAAAGCGGGGCTTTTCACCCGCGTCCTGCCCGATGACGGGGGCGCGGTCATCAATATCGACGATCCGAAAGGCCCGGTCATGGCGGCGCTTGCCACCTCGCGCGGGCAGCGCCTGCTGACGGTGGGCCGGGCCGACAATGCCGATCTCCGGATCGAGAGCCAGCGCTTCGACGCGACCGGCCAGGAGCTGCGCTTCCGCTGGCAGGGCCAGGCGCGGCAGCTGCGGCTGGGGCTGATCGGCGGCTTCCAGGCGCAGAACGCGCTGCTGGCGGCGGGGCTGGCCATCGCCGCGGCCGAGGCGCCTGACGCGGTCTTCGGCGCGCTCGGCCACCTGTCGACCGTGCGTGGACGGATGGAACTGGCGGCCACGCGCGAGAACGGCGCGACCGTCTTCGTCGACTATGCCCACACGCCGGATGCGCTGGCCACGGCGCTGCAGGCGCTGCGCCCGCACGTGATGGGGCGGCTCATCGTCGTCTTCGGCGCCGGCGGCGACCGCGACCGTACCAAGCGCCCGCTCATGGGGCAGGCAGCGGCGGATCACGCTGATCTCGCCTTCGTCACCGACGACAATCCCCGGACGGAGGATCCCGCCGCGATCCGTGCCGAGATCATGGCCGCCTGTCCCGAGGCGGTCGAGGTGCATGACCGGGCCGAGGCGATCCTGCGCGGCGTCGACGCGCTGCAGCCGGGCGACGCGCTGCTGATCGCCGGCAAGGGGCACGAGACCGGCCAGGTCGTGGGCGAGGATGTCTTCCCCTTCGACGATGTCGAGCAGGCCAGCATGGCGGTCGCCGCGCTTGACGGGAGGGTCGCGTGAGCGCGCCGCTCTGGACAGCGGCCGAGGCCGCGGCGGCCACCGGCGGCACGGTCAACGGCGACTGGCAGGCGACGGGCGTCTCCATCGATACGCGGAGCCTGGCGCCGGGCGATCTCTTCGTGGCGCTGACGGATCGGCGCGACGGCCACGACTTCGTCGCCGACGCGCTGGCGCGCGGCGCGGCCGCCGCCATGGTCTCGCGTCATCCCGAGGGCGTCGCCGCGGATGCGCCGCTTCTCGTGGTTCCGGACGTGCTGGAGGGGCTGGCCGCGCTCGGCCGTGCGGGGCGCGCGCGCAGCGCGGCCCGGGTCGTTGGCATCACCGGCTCGGTCGGCAAGACCTCGACAAAGGAAATGCTGGCCGCCGTCCTCGGCGCGCAGGGCCGGACCCACGCCGCGGAAAAGAGCTACAACAACCACTGGGGCGTGCCCCTGACGCTGGCGCGGCTGCCGCGGGACGCGGATTTCGCGGTGATCGAGATCGGCATGAATCGCCCCGGCGAGATCGCGCCGCTGTCGCGGCTCGCGCGGCCCCACGTGGCCCTGATCACCACGGTTGCGCCGGCCCATCTCGAGGCCTTCGAGAGCATCGAGGGCATCGCCCGCGAAAAGGCCGACATCGTCGCGGGGCTCGAACCCGGCGGTGTCGCGGTACTGAACGCCGACATCGACACGCTGCCGATCCTGCGCGCCCGCGCGGCGGAGGCCGGCGCGCGGATCCGAAGCTTCGGGATCGGCGCCGTGGCGGATATCCGCGGCCTTTCGGTCACGCTCGCGGCGGACGCGACGGTCGTGAAGGCGCGGATGGACGGCGCCGAGCTCATGTTCAAGATCGCGAGCCCGGGGCGGCATTTCGCGATGAACGCGCTGGGCGTGCTGGGCGCGGTGGATGCGCTCGGGGCGGACACGGCGCTTGCCGCGGTGGCGCTGGCGCGCTGGGCGCCGCCCGCGGGACGCGGCGACCGGGCCCGGGTCCAGCTCGATCTTTACGACGAGGCGGCAGGCTTCGACCTCATCGACGACGCCTTCAACGCCAACCCGGCCTCGATGGCCGCGGCCCTGGACGTGCTGGCCGCGGCCGATCCCGTGGACGGGGTGGGCCGGGTCTCGCGGGGGCGGCGCATCGCGGTGCTGGGCGACATGCTGGAACTGGGCACGGGCGAACTGGCCGCCCATGCGGCGCTGGCCGGGGAGCCATCGATGGCCGCCGTCGCCAGGGTACACTGCGTGGGACCGCGGATGAGAAGCCTCTGGGAGGCGCTGCCGCAAGATCAGCGCGGGGCCTGGGTGGAGACCGCCGAGGACCTGGCCGCGCGCGCCCATACCCTGGCCGACCCCGGCGATGTCGTGCTGGTCAAGGGGTCCAAGGGTTCGCGGGTGAGCCTCGTCGTTGACGCGCTCCGGAAACTGGGGCAAGCCACCCCGAACCAAGACCGGGGGACCGAGTGAATGCTCTACCTGCTGAGTGAACTGTCGGACGGCGGCGACCTGTTCAACCTGTTTCGATACATTACCTTCCGGGCGGGCGGCGCGTTCTTCACGGCGCTTATCTTCGGGTTCCTCTTCGGCCGTCCCCTCATCAACCTGCTCCGCAAGCGCCAGTCCAACGGCCAGCCGATCCGCGACGACGGGCCGGAAAGCCACATGCTGACCAAGAGCGGCACGCCGACCATGGGCGGGGTGCTGATCCTGGGCGCGCTGGTGGTCTCGACCCTGCTCTGGACGCGGCTCGACAATCCCTATGTGTGGATCGTGCTCTTCGTGACCATCGCCTTCGGGCTGGTGGGGTTCGTGGATGACTACCAGAAGGTCAGCCAGAACAATCACAAGGGCGTGCCGGGCAAGGTGCGGCTCGCGCTCGGTTTCCTGATCGCGGCGATCGCCGGCGGCGCGGCGGCCTGGGTGCACCCGGCCGAGCTGACCAACCAGCTGGCGCTGCCGGTCTTCAAGGACGTGCTGGTCAATCTGGGGCTGCTCTTCGTGCCCTTCGCCATGATCGTGATCGTGGGCGCGGCCAACGCTGTGAACCTCACCGACGGGCTGGACGGCCTCGCCATCATGCCGGTGATGATCGCGGCCGGAACGCTGGGGGTGATCGCCTACGCCGTCGGTCGGGTCGATTTCACCGAGTATCTCGACGTCCACTACGTGCCCGGCACCGGCGAGATCCTGATCTTCACCGCCGGGCTGATCGGCGGCGGGCTCGGCTTTCTGTGGTACAACGCGCCCCCCGCGGCGGTCTTCATGGGCGATACCGGCTCGCTCGCGCTGGGCGGCGCCCTCGGTGCGATCGCGGTGGCGACCAAGCACGAGATCGTTCTGGCCATCGTCGGCGGGCTTTTCGTGGTCGAGGCGCTCTCGGTCATCATCCAGGTGCTCTATTTCAAGCGCACCGGCAAACGGGTCTTCCTGATGGCGCCGATCCACCACCATTTCGAGAAGAAGGGCTGGGCGGAAAGCCAGATCGTCGTCCGCTTCTGGATTATCGCGCTGATCCTGGCGCTGATCGGTCTCGCCACGCTCAAGGTGCGGTGACATGATCGCGGTCCGCGAATATGCCGGCCGGCGCGTGGCGGTGCTGGGGCTCGGGCGCTCGGGCCTCGCGGTGGCGCGCGCGCTGGCGGCCGGCGGCGCCGAGGCCCTGGTCTGGGACGACAGCGCCGAGGCGCGCGCCCGTGCCGAGGACGCGGGCCACACGCTTCATGATCTCACCCGGCAGGGTGCCTTCGAGGACGTCGCCTGCCTGGTGGTCTCGCCCGGCATCCCGCATCTCTACCCCGGGCCGCACCGGGTCATCGCCGCCGCATGGGACGCCGGCGTGCCGGTCGACAACGATATCGGGCTGTTCTTCCGGGCCTTCGCGGACGACGACTGGGCGCGCATGGACCAGCCGCCGCGCGTCGTCGCGGTGACGGGATCCAACGGCAAGTCGACCACGGCCGCGCTGATCGCGCATCTGCTCGCCGAGGCCGGCCGCCCGGTCCAGCTTGCCGGCAATATCGGGCGGGGCGTCTTCGACATTGATCCGCCGCAGGACGGCGAGATCGTGGTGCTGGAGCTGTCCAGCTACCAGACCGAGCTGGCCCGCGCCCTGACCCCCGACATCGCGGTGTTCCTGAACCTCAGCGCCGATCACCTCGACCGCCATGGCGGCATGGGTGGCTATTTCGCCGCCAAGCGGCGTCTCTTCGCCGAGGGCGGGCCGGACCGCGCGGTGATCGGCGTGGACGAGGACGAGGGACGCTACCTTGCCAACCAGATGGCCGAGGCGCCCGAGGATCTGCGCGTGATCCGCATCTCGGCCGCGCGCAAGCTCCCGGGGCCGGGGTGGTCGGTCTTCGCGCGCAAGGGCTTTCTCTCCGAGTGGCGCAAGGGACGGCAGGTGGGCGCGATCGACCTGCGCGAGATCCCCGGGCTGCCGGGCGCGCACAACCACCAGAACGCCTGCGCGGCCTACGCCGTGGCGCGCACGCTGGGGCTCGCGCCGAAGACCGTCGCGGCGGGCCTTGCCAGCTTCCGTGGCCTGCCCCATCGCAGCCAGCTCGTGGGCGAGGCCGGCGGCGTGCGCTTCGTCAACGATTCCAAGGCCACCAATGCCGAGAGCGCGGCGCAGGCGCTGAAGGCGTTTCCGCGCATTCGCTGGATCGCCGGCGGGCTGGCCAAGGAGGGCGGTCTCGGCGCGGCGCTGGGGGCGCTCGACACAGTCGCCAAGGCCTACCTGATCGGCCATGACGCCCGCGATTTCGCGCTTGCGCTGGCCGATATCCCGCACGAGGTCTGCGAAACGATGGAGGCCGCCGTCACCCGCGCGGCCGCGGAAGCGGAACCGGGCGACACGGTGTTGCTGGCGCCGGCAGCGGCGAGCTTCGATCAGTATCCCGATTTCGAGGCCCGCGGCGCCGATTTCACCGCCCGCGTCGAAGCCTGGATCGAGTCCCGGCGCGACTGAGCGGCGGCGCGCATGCGCGCGCCACGCCCTTTCTTGCGCGCCCTGCCGGGCGCGCGGCCTCCGGCGGGGATACTTGTCCCACTTGGAGGCGGCGGTGTTTTCCAAGGGGCGGAAATATCCCCGCCGGAGGCATGGACTCCGGCGCCGAAGGCGCCCGCGCATGGGTGGCCGTCAGGCCCTGCGTTCGGCGATCGCGCTGCCCGCGGCCCAGCCCGAGGACCAGGCCCACTGGAAGTTGTATCCGCCGAGCCACCCGGTCACGTCCACGACCTCGCCGATGAAGAAGAGACCGGGCAGATGGCGCGATTCCATCGTCTTGGACGAGAGCCCGGAGGTGTCGACGCCGCCCGCGGTGACCTCGGCGGTGCGGTAGCCCTCGGTCCCGGTGGGGTGCACCTGCCAGCGGTCCAGGCGCGCCGCGAGGCGGTCGAGGGCCTCTGCCGGAAGATCCGCGACGTTGCCCGCCAGGCCCAGATCCCCCGTCACCGCCTCGGCGAGGCGCCGCGGCAGGTATCCGGCCAGGACGGTCGCGACCTGCCGGCGCCCGGCCGTGTTGCGCGCGGTGACGAGGATGTCGCGGCTGTCCGCGCCGGGCAGGAGATCGATCTCCACCGGCGCGCCGTCGTGCCAGTAGGAACTCGCCTGCAGCGTCGCCGGGCCGGAGAGGCCGCGATGGGTGAACAGCAGCGCCTCCACGAAGGCCGGTCCGCCGCCGGCACGCACCCGGGCTGGCGTGGCGACGCCGGCCAGCGCGCGGGCGGCGGCCAGCTCGCCACCGCCGAAGGTGAAGGGCACGAGGGCCGGGCGCGGCGCGATCAGCCGGTGACCGAAGCGTTCGGCCAGGTGATAGCCGTAGCCGGTGGCGCCCATCTTGGGGATCGACTTGCCGCCGGTGGCGACGACGAGCTGGCGCGCGGTCGCCGCGCGCCCGCCGCCCGCGCCGCCGAGGCGCAGGGTGAACCGCGCGCCGTCATGGCCGATCTCGTCGGCGGTCGTGCCGAGATGCAATTCGGCGCCGACCGCCGCCATCTCGTCGATCAGCAGCCGGATGATGTCCTTGGCGGAGCCGTCGCAGAAAAGCTGGCCCAGCGTCTTCTCGTGCCAGGCGATCCCGTGCCGGCCGACGAGGTCGATGAAATCCCACTGCGTGTAGCGGGCCAGCGCCGAGCGGGCGAAATGCGGATTGTCCGACAGGAAGGCCTCGGGCGCGGTGTGGAGATTGGTGAAGTTACAGCGCCCCCCGCCCGAGATCCGGATCTTCTCGCCCGGGGCCTTGCCGTGTTCGATCACCGCCACGCGGCCGCCGCGCGCCGCCGCGTGGGCCGCGCACATCATCCCCGCCGCGCCCGCGCCGAGGATCACCGTGTCATATGTCTCCATGGCCGTCATGCGCGCCTTCGAGCATGGATGCCGCGCCCCGGCAAGAGGGCATCGCCGGATCGGGCGAGATCGCGACTGGCGCGAAAGCCCGTTTGGCGCTATGCTGGCTCCAGACCCGGAAAACGGGCGACGGACGAGGCAGTAAGGCGGTATCCCATGACGGAAATGGTCTATGGCACGGTGGCCGCGCGGCCGGGCGAGCCCGTTCTGCCGCGCTGGTGGCGCACGGTGGATCGCTGGTCGCTTTCGGCGATCCTTCTGCTGTTCGGCATCGGTATCCTGCTCGGGCTCGCGGCGTCGCCGCCGCTGGCGGCCAAGAACGGGTTCGAGCCCTTCTACTACGTGAAAAAACAGGCGGTGTTCGGCGGCGCGGCGTTGCTGGTGATGTTCGTGACCTCGATGATGTCGCCCAAGCTGGTGCGGCGCCTCGGCGTGCTGGGCTTCTTCATCGCCTTCGCGGGGCTGGCGCTGCTGCCCGTCTTCGGCACCGATTTCGGCAAGGGCGCGGTGCGCTGGTTCTCGCTCGGTTTCGGGTCGGTCCAGCCCTCGGAATTCCTGAAACCGGGCTTCATCGTGCTGGGCGCCTGGCTGATGGCCGCCTCGATGGAGATCAACGGCCCGCCCGGCAAGCTCTACTCGCTCGTCCTGGCGCTGATCATCGTGGCTTTCCTGGCCATGCAGCCCGATTTCGGCCAGGCGGTCCTGGTGCTGTTCGGCTGGGGCGTGATGTATTTCGTGGCCGGCGCGCCGCTGATCCTGCTGATCGGCCTGGCCGGCGCGGCGGTCTTCGCGGGCACGGTCGCTTATCAGAACTCCGAGCATTTCGCGCGGCGGATCGACGGTTTCCTCTCGCCCGAGGTCGACCCGACCACCCAGATCGGCTACGCGACGAACGCCATCCAGGAGGGCGGCTTCTTCGGCGTGGGGGTCGGCGAGGGCACGGTGAAATGGTCGCTGCCGGACGCGCATACCGACTTCATCATCGCCGTCGCGGCAGAGGAATACGGGCTGGTGCTGGTGCTGTTCATCATCGCGCTCTACGCGGTGGTGACCGTCCGCTCGCTGTTTCGCCTGATGAAAGAGCGCGACCCCTTCATCCGGCTCGCCGGCACCGGCATCGCCTGTCTCTTCGGGCTGCAGGCCGTCATCAACATGGGCGTTGCGGTGCGGCTGCTGCCGGCCAAGGGAATGACGCTGCCCTTCGTCTCGAACGGCGGATCTTCCCTGGTTGCGGGCGGCATCGCGATCGGTATGCTCCTGGCCTTCACCCGCAGCCGCCCTCAGGGCGAGATGAGCGATATCCTGCGCCGCAGCTGGCGCTAGAAAGGCCCGCATGCACACGAACGCGCCGTTGCTGATCATCGCGGCCGGGGGAACCGGGGGGCACATGTTCCCCGCGCAGGCCCTGGCCGAGGAGATGCTGGCGCGCGGCTGGCGCGTCCGGCTCTCGACGGATGCGCGCGGGGCGCGGTACACGCACGGCTTTCCCTCCGAGGTCGCGGTCCGGGTCATGCCCTCGGCCACCTTCGCGCGGGGGGGCGCGCTGGCCAAGCTCGCCGCGCCGTTCCGCATCGCCGCCGGGGTGATCGGCGCGCTGGCGGCGATGCTGCGCGACCGCCCGGCGGTGGTCGCGGGGTTCGGCGGCTACCCGGCGATCCCGGCGATGGCCGCGGCCTGGGCGCTGCGCCTGCCGCGGATGATTCACGAACAGAACGGCGTGCTCGGCCGGGTCAACGCGCTTTTCGCGAAACGGGTCGACCGGGTCGCCTGCGGCACATGGCCGACGGCGCTGCCGGCCGGGGTGGAGGCCGTTCATACCGGCAACCCCGTGCGCGGTGCGATCCGCGAGCGCGCGGGCGCGGGCTATATCCCGCCCGGCGACTACCCGATGAGCCTGCTGGCCATCGGCGGCAGCCAGGGCGCGCGGATCCTGGCCGACCTCGTGCCCGCCGCGGTGGCCGAACTGCCGGCGCCGCTGCGGGCGCATCTGCGGGTGGCGCAGCAGGCACGCGAGGAAGATGTCGAACGCGTGCTCCGCGCCTACCGCGATCTCGGCATGGAGGCCGAGGTCGCGACCTTCTTCGCCGACGTGCCCCGCCGCCTGTCGGAGGCGCAGCTGGTGATCGCGCGGGCCGGGGCCTCGTCCGTGGCGGATATCTCGGTCGTCGGACGCCCGGCGATCCTGATCCCCTTCGCGGCCGCGACGGCGGATCACCAGACCGCGAACGCCCGCGGGCTGAAAGAGGCCGGCGCGGCGGTCGTGCTGGCCGAGGACGGGCTTGATGCCGGGCGGCTGGCGGAGCATATGCAGGCGATCCTGGGCGACCCGGACCGCGCGCGGCAGATGTCGGTGGCGGCGGTCTCGCAGGGACGGCCCGACGCGGCGGAGGCGCTGGCGGGCCTGGTCGAGGCGCTGGCCGGAAAGGACGAGGCATGAACGCGGCGACGAAACTGCCCCTGGAACTGGGCCCGATCCATTTCGTGGGAATCGGCGGGATCGGCATGTCCGGCATCGCCGAGGTGCTGCTGAACCACGGGTATACCGTGCAGGGCTCTGACCTGAAGGAGTCGAAGATTACCGCGCGGCTGGCCGAGCTGGGCGCCCGCGTGACGATCGGGCAGGCGGCCGGGAACCTGGCGGCGGCCGAGGTCGTGGTGATCTCGTCGGCGATCAAGGACGGCAACCCCGAGCTGGAAGAGGCCCGCCGGCGCGGCCTGCCGGTGGTGCGCCGCGCCGAGATGCTGGCTGAGCTTATGCGGCTGAAATCCAACATCGCGGTCGCCGGCACCCATGGCAAGACCACCACGACGACGATGGTGGCCACGCTGCTCGATGCGGGCGGGCTGGACCCGACGGTGATCAATGGCGGCATCATCCATGCCTACGGCTCCAACGCGCGGATGGGCGGGGGCGAATGGATGGTGGTCGAGGCCGACGAGAGCGACGGCACCTTCAACCGGCTGCCGGCGACCATCGCCATCGTCACCAATATCGATCCCGAGCACATGGAGCACTGGGGCAGCTTCGACGCGCTGCGCCAGGGCTTCCAGGATTTCGTGTCGAACATTCCCTTCTACGGGCTGGCGGTGTGCTGCACGGATCACCCGGAGGTGCAGGCGCTGGTCGGGCGGGTGCGCGATCGCCGGGTCGTGACCTTCGGCTTCAACGCCCAGGCCGACGTGTGCGCCGAGAACCTGCACTACGAGGGCGGCATCGCCCGCTTCGACATCGCGCTGCGGGGCGAGGGCACGCGGATCGAGGATTGCAGCCTGCCCATGCCGGGTGATCACAACGTCTCGAACGCGCTGGCAGCGGTGGCGGTGGCCCGTCACCTGGGCATGAAGCGCGCCGAGATCCGCGCCGCGCTGGCGGCGTTCGGCGGCGTCAATCGCCGCTTCACGCGGGTGGGGACCGTCAACGGCGCCACGGTGATCGACGATTACGGACACCACCCGGTCGAGATCGCCGCGGTGCTGCGCGCCGCGCGCCAGGCGGCCGAGGGCCGGGTCATCGCCGTGCACCAGCCGCACCGCTACTCGCGCCTGTCGAGCCTGTTCGAGGAGTTCTGCTCCTGCTTCAACGACGCCGACGTCGTGGCGATCGCCGAGGTCTATGCCGCGGGCGAGGCGCCGGTTCCCGGTGCCAGCCGCGACGACCTGGTCGCCGGGCTGGTGCGCCACGGCCATCGCCACGCGGTGGCGCTGGACGGAGAGGCGGAACTCAAGGCGCTCGTCGCGGCGGAGGCGAAACCGGGCGACATGGTGATCTGTCTCGGCGCCGGCACCATCTCGGCCTGGGCGCACGGGCTGGTCGAGGACCTCGCGGCATGACGCTTTCGCTGATCCTGGCCTGCCTCTGGGCGCTGGTGGCGAACGTGATCGCGATGTTCCCGAGCAAGCGCGACCACTGGCCCGCCGCCTACGGGCTGATCGCCGTGGGCGTGCCGCTGCTGGGCTACGTGACCTGGGAGAACGGGCCCTGGGTGGGACTGCTCGTGCTCGCGGCGGGGGCTTCGATGCTGCGCTGGCCCGTTTACCATTTCTGGCGCTGGCTGCGGCGGCGGTTCGGGAGCGAGGGACCGGCCGAGCCATGAGCCCGACGACCATGCCCGCCCCCCGCGGCCGCCTGACCGCAGGCCGCCCGCTCTCCGATCTGACATGGCTGCGCGTGGGCGGCCCGGCGGAGTGGTTCTTCCAGCCGGCCGACATCGACGATCTGGCCGCCTTCCTGAAGGCCCTGCCGCGCGCGGTGCCGGTTTTCCCGATGGGGGTCGGCTCGAACCTGATCGTGCGTGACGGCGGCATCCGCGGCGTGGTGATCCGGCTCGGTCGCGGGTTCAACGGCATCGCGGTCGAGGGCGGCCGGGTGCGCGCGGGCGCCGCCGCGCTCGATGCGCAGGTCGCCAGGCGCGCGGCCGCGGCCGGGATCGACCTGACCTTCCTGCGCACGATACCCGGGGCGATCGGCGGCGCCGTGCGGATGAACGCGGGCTGCTACGGCACCTATATGGCCGATGTCTTCGTCGAGGCGACGGCGGTGACGCGGGCCGGGGAGATCGTGACGCTCACGGCCGCGGATCTCGCCTTTGCCTATCGCCGCACCGATCTGGCGCCCGACACGGTGATCGTCGAGGCGGTCCTGGAAGGCGGGCCGGGCGACCCGGCCACGCTGGAGGCGAAGATGGCCGATCAACTTGCCCGGCGCGACGCATCCCAGCCGACGAAGGACCGCACCGCCGGGTCCACCTTCCGCAATCCCGCCGGCTTCAGTTCGACCGGGCAGGCCGATGACAGCCACGAGCTGAAGGCCTGGTCGGTGATCGACGCGGCCGGGCTGCGCGGCGCGCGGCGGGGCGGGGCGCAGATGAACCCGAAGCATCCCAACTTCCTGACCAACACCGGCACGGCCACGGCGGCCGAGCTGGAATCTCTCGGCGAAGAGGTCCGAAAAAGAGTTTTCCAACACAGCGGAATTTCGCTAGAGTGGGAGATCATGAGGGTCGGCCAACCGGCCCCGGAAAACAACGAATAACCAAGGACCTGCGCGACAGGTCCACGAGGCGCAGAGGCGGGTATGTCGAGCAGGACATCCCCCAGAGTTGCGGTGCTGATGGGCGGCCCGTCCGTCGAGCGCGAGGTTTCGCTCTCTTCGGGGCGGGAATGCGCGGCCGCGCTCCGGGACGAGGGATTCGAAGTGATCGAGCTGGATGCGGGCCGGGACCTGGCCGCGCGCCTCGACGACATTCGCCCCGACGTCGCCTTCAACGCGCTGCACGGGCGCTGGGGCGAGGATGGCTGCGTGCAGGGGCTGCTCGAATGGCTGGGCCTGCCCTATACCCATTCCGGCGTGCTGTCCTCGGCGCTGGCCATGGACAAGCAGCGCACCAAGGAGGTCTACGCCGCCAGCGACCTGCCGGTGGTCGAGAGCCGGCTGGTGGCGCGTGACGTGGCCGCGGCGGCCCACGCGATGGACCCGCCCTATGTCATCAAGCCGAACAACGAGGGATCCTCGGTCGGGATCTACATCGTGCCGCAGGGCGCCGACGCGCCGCCGCGCCTGGCGGACGACATGCCGGCCACGGTCATGGTGGAGCGGTACGTCGCCGGGCGCGAACTGACCGTCAGCGTCGTGGGGGAACGCGCCCTCACCGTCACGGACATCCTCACCGAGGGCTGGTACGACTACCAGGCGAAATACGCCGCCGGCGGGTCGCGCCACGAGGTGCCCGCCGACGTGCCCGCCGAGATCCATGACGCCTGCATGGACTATGCCCGTCGTGCCCATGCGGCGCTGGGCTGCCGCGGCGTGAGCCGGACCGATTTCCGCTGGGACGAGTCCGCCGGGGCCGCGGGGCTCTACCTGCTTGAAACCAACACCCAGCCGGGCATGACCCCCACCTCCCTGACCCCGGAACAGGCGGAGTATTGCGGCATGGGGTTCGGGCCGCTCTGCCGCTGGCTGGTGGAGGATGCATCATGCGGCCGATAAGGCGCGATCCAACCCCGCGCCGCGATATGCGGCCGATAAGGCGCGATCCAACCCCGCGCCGCGATCCGGCGCCGAGCCGCTGGGCCTACCGGATCGAGCGGATGTGGCTG
>PR_CR_10_Liq_1_inCRDRAFT_1000517_pt1 | contig 24018 bp, 19 predicted proteins | sample PRCRCaboRojoPR_3_FD_10241 | JGI IMG/M metagenome (IMG submission 10241)
GAGTGCCGACTGGCGGGCGAAGTCGCCGAGCGTTGCCAACATGCCGTCGAGGGCCTCATCGCCGCCGGCGAGATCACGGCGATCACCCAGGACGAAATCCTCCAGCGCTCGTCCGAGACCACCGGACGACGCGTCTACTCGCTCACCGTCATCACGGCCATCTTCCTGCCGCTGAGCTTTCTCACCGGGCTGCTCGGCGTCAACGTCGCCGGCATCCCGGACGCGAGTAACCCGCTGGCCTTCCTGTTGCTGTGTTTGTTCCTGCTCCTCCTGGTGCTGGGCCAGCTCTGGCTGCTGCGGCGAAAAGGCTGGCTCTGAGGGCTGGCGCTGCGACCGATCGCCGGGCGGCCCACGGTCAGCGGTCTCTCGGGCTGACCCAGGATCGCCTCCCCGCTATACTGCGGCGCCAGCCCCGCGCTGAGCGCGCGCCATCTCCCACAGCGACTGCAACAACCGATGGCAGACCCCGCCGCAACGGGCCGGCCCGCAACGGCCGCCGCAGAGCCCGCCCCAGATTCTGCCCCAGATTCTGCCCCAGGTCCTGTCCCAGATCCTGCCCCGGCACTCGCCCGGGCGGCTGCGCACGACGCCGACGCCACCCTGGCGGCGGTGGATCTCGGCTCCAACTCCTTTCACCTGTTGGTGGCGCGGATGGACGGCGGCACGCTACAGGTCATGGACCGGCACAAGGAGATGGTCCGCCTCGGCGAGGGGCTCACCAGCGACAAGCATCTGCGCGAAGACGTGGCCGAGCGCGCCCTCGCCTGTCTGGAGCGCATGGGCCAGCGACTGCAGGACATGCCGGCGGAGCGCGTGCGTGCGGTGGGCACCAATACGCTGCGCCAGATTCGCCCGGAGGCGCACTTCGTGGAGCGCGCCGAGCGGGCGCTGGGCCATCCCATCGAGGTGATCGCCGGGCGCGAGGAGGCGCGGCTGATCTATCTCGGCGTCTCCCACGGCCTCGCCATCGGCGACGAGAAACGGCTGGTCATCGACATCGGCGGCGGCAGCACCGAGGTCATCGTCGGCGAGGGCTTCCAGCCGATACTGCGCGAGAGCCTGCACTTAGGCTGCGTCAGCATGGCCACGCGCTTCTTTGCCAACGACAAGATTACGCCCAAGCAGATGGATAAGGCGGAGCTCTACGGCGCACTGGAGGTGCGACCCGTGCGCGAGCTCTTCCGCCAATCCGGCTGGGCCACGGCCACCGGCAGCTCCGGCACCATCAAATCCATCGCCGCGGTGGTCATGGCGCAGGGCTGGAGCGAGGACGGCATCACGGCGCAATCGCTCGAGCGGTTGCGCACGGCCATGCTCGACGTCGGCAAGACCTCCGCGCTTCCCTTCAAGGGGCTGAGCGAGCGCCGCCGCCCGGTGTTCGCCGGGGGCGTCGCCGTGCTGCGGGCGCTCTTCTCCAGCCTCGCCATCGAGCACATGCGGGTCTCGGATCAGGCCCTGCGGGAAGGCCTGATCTACGAAATGGTGGGCCGCCTTGAGCACGAAGACGTGCGCGAGCGCACCGTCGCCACCTTCAGCCGCCGCTTCGACGTCGACCCGGCGCACGCCGCCCGCGTCAAAGAAACCGCACTGCATCTGCTTGCGCAGCTGCGCGCATCCTGGCAGCTGAGTCATCCCGACTATGCGCCCATGCTCGGCTGGGCGGCGGAGCTCCACGAGATTGGCCTCGCCGTGTCCCACAGCCATTATCAGAAGCACGGCGCCTATCTCATCGGCAACGCAGACCTCTCCGGCTTCACCCGTCAGGAGCAGGCAGTCCTGTCGGCGCTGATCCTCGGCCACCGACGCAGCCTCCCCATCGACGCCTTCCTGCAGCTGCCGAGCAGCGTCCGCTGCTGCGCGCGCCGGCTCTGCGTGATCCTGCGCCTGGCGGTGCTGCTGCGCCGCGGCCGCGGCCGCGGCCCGGACGGCATCCCGGCGCCGGCGCTCGGGACCGACGGCGACACCCTGCGCCTGCGGTTCCCGGCGGGCTGGCTGCAACAGCACCCGCTCACCCGTCTGGAGCTCGAGGAAGAGGCCTCGCGGCTGCTGGCAGGCGGCTTCGGGCTGGATTTCGGCTAAGGCCCGTCGAAGCCCGGGGCGGGCTTGAGCGCCGGGGCCAGCCGGCACAGCCCAGGCCCATCGCACCCAGCACCCAGCACCCAGCCACCTCGCACGAGCTCCAGTCACAGATCCGGCACGCAAATCACCTCAAGCACACCGGCGACCCGGGCGCGACGGGTATCGTCATCGACGCCACCATCACTGACGCCCCGGCAAGCCCCAACTCCCGTGCGTAGTGCTCACCGCGCAGGCGTGTGTTGCTGCTAAAATCCCCGCGGTCGTCAGCACCCGACCGCGCTTCTGCGCGGCCCCCCACCAACCGATGAAGGAGGACAGTCACAACCATGGCCAAGCTTTTTTCCGCCGAGTGGATGAACGCGCTCAAGGACGCCTGGAACAACGATCCGGAAGTCAGCGGCAAGCTCGCCGAAATCGGCTTCGACTCCGTGATCAGCTGCGGCTTCAAGAACGAGGAGAACCCGCGGGGTGTCTTCGTCGTCGAAAAGGGCATCTGCACCCGCGCCGGCGATTGGAACGGTGAGACCCCGGACTGGGATATGCGCGCCGACATGGACGACTGGCTGAAGTGGGTCAAGAAGGGCATTGGCATGATGGGCATGGGCACCGCCTACGCCACCGGCAAGCTCAAGTTCAAGCACGGCGACTATGCCGCCATGATCAAGGATCCGCGCATGGCCAGCCCCTTCGTGAAAAGCTTCAACCTGATGAAGGATATCGGCGCCGACGAGCTGCAGTAAGCCGAAGCCTGGGGTCTGCCCGGGCGGCGGTCCCTCGCCGCCGCCCACCGCGTCTTGCGCCACTCACGCGCACGTCGACGAGTCGCAATCGATGCTTCGCCGCCGCAAATCTGTGCGCGCCATTCCATGGTGTCTGGGTTACGGGGCCAGCCCGATCTGAGCGCCCGCATCCGGGTGCCAAAATCCGTGGGCCAAAACCCCGTCGCACCGAACGTCCCCATGCCCCACCCCAACGCCTTCTGGACCCCCGCAGCCTTCGCCGATGTCACCGGCGGCCGCTGGCTGGTGGCGCCGCGGGATGCGGCCGCGGCCCTCGCCGGTATCGGCATCGACGGCCGCACGCTGAGCGCCGGCGAGGCCTTCGTCGCCATCGCCGGCGAGCGCTTCGACGGCCATGACTACCTGGCACAAGCGCAGGCGTCGGGCGCGCGGCTCGCCATCGTCGAGCGGGACATTGTGCCGCCGGGCCAGGGCGATGGCGGGCTGGCGCTGCTGCGTGTGGACTCCACGGTGGCGGCGCTCCAGGCACTGGCGGCGCGTTGGCGGGATGTCCTCGGCGCCGCCGGCTGCCGCGTCGTCGGCGTCTGCGGCAGCAACGGCAAGACCACCACGCGCCATCTGATCCACCATGTGCTCAGCCATGCGGGGCTCACGGGCAGCCAGAGCCCGAAGAGCTTCAACAATCACCTGGGCGTGCCGCTGACGCTGCTCGGCGCCGCGGCGGCGGACGACTTCCTGGTGGCCGAGATCGGCACCAATCATCCCGGGGAAATCGCGGCCCTCGCGGCCGTCGTGCGGCCGGACATCGCCGTCATCACGAGCATCGGCGAAGAGCATTTGGCGTTCTTTCACGACCTGCGCGGCGTCGCGCGGGAGGAGTCCGCCGTGCTCGGGCACATCGCCGCCGGCGGCAGTGCCGTGCTCCCCGCCGAGGCGCGGCTGCCGGTACCCTTGATGCTGCCACCGGCGCCCGCCTTCCGCGTCACACGCTTTGATCTGGACCCCGTCACCACCGGTCTGCCGCTGCCCGGTGAGCATAACCAGCTCAACGCCGCCGCCGCCAGTGCGGTGGCACGCTGCTTCGGTCTCGGCGATGACGCCATCGCCGCCGCCTGGCCCGCCGCCGGCCATGCCCCCATGCGCGGCGAGCTGCTGCACCACGATCATCCCAACCGACCGACGGTCATCAACGACGCCTACAACGCCAACCCCACGTCCATGCGCGCGGCGCTCGCCGTCCTGAGCCAATACCCGGCGCCGCGGGTGGCGGTGCTCGGAGACATGCTCGAGCTGGGAGCCGTCACCGCCTCCGCCCACCGCGACATCGCCGCGCTGGCGGCGGACACCGCCGAGCGCTGCGTGCTCATCGGCCCCCATTTCGCCGCCGCCGCCGCGCAGCTGGCGCTGGACACCCGCGCAGTGACCGCGTACCCGGCGTGGTCCGACGCCATGGCGTCGGCGATCATCGCCGAGCTCGCCGCGGACAGTACGATCCTTATCAAAGGTTCACGTGGCATGGCGGTGGAGCGTCTCCTGCCGGTCCTCGACGCGCGTTTCGGTACCGGAGACGGCGCCTGAGCCAAGCGCCGCGACGCGGGTCAGCACATGGGCAGCGGCGCCGACCGCTCGGGTAACCGCATCCAGGTCATCGACCGGGCGGCGGCGCTGCTCGGCGCCATCGCGCGCTATTCGGCGCCGGTGAGCCTCAAGGTGCTGGCGGCCGAGACCGGGCTGCACCCGTCAACGGCCCACCGCATCCTGGCCTCGTTGGCGGACAACGGCTTTGTGGAGCGCGACGCCGCCGGTCACCATCGCCTTGGGCTGCGACTGCTCCAGCTTGGCGTGCGCCTGCACGGCGATGTGGACATGCGCGCACTGGCGCAGCCGGTGATGGAGGCCCTGCGGGACCAGCTCGGCGAAACCATCAACCTCACCATCCGCGAGGGCGACCAGGTCGTCTACATCGAGAAGGCGACGCCCAACCGCAGCATCCACGTGCAGCAGCTCATCGGCTCCCGCGCGCCGCTGCACGTCACGGCCGTGGGCAAGCTGATGCTCGCCGCCGGCGGCGAGGCGGCCATCCGCGCCTACGCCGAGCGCACCAATCTGCCAGCCTATACCCGCAACAGCATTACCACGGTTGAGCGGCTCATCGGCGAGTGCGCTCAGGCGCTGGCGGCCGGCTATGCCCTGGACAACCAGGAGGCGGAGATGGACGTCGGCTGCATCGGCGTGCTGTTACACGATGCCACCGGCCGAGTCGCCGGCGGTCTCTCGGTATCCGCCCCCATCGAACGGCGGCAGCTGACCTGGATCGAGCCGCTGCTGGCGGCGAAGCGAGCGCTCTCCGAGCAGCTCGGGGCACGGCCGAAGGATCCGCCACCGTGCTGACGGCTTCACCCCGAAACGCGTGCAGATGGACTCGATCCCCGAGCAGCTTCCGGGGTTCCGTTTTGCGTCAAGACGTGATCGTTGACCTTGACGCCGTTTCTGCGCGCCTTGGTTGGTGGGTGCTTCGCCGTGGCTTCGGTATGATCGGGCCGGGTTACGCCGGTGCCTGCCCCAGGCTCTTGGACACCACCTCGTAGACATCGTTGGAGACGCCTTCCACCTCCAGGATGCGCTCCAATTGGGCGCGCATCAGTGCCTGGCGGATCTCGTCGTAGCGCCGCCAGCGCGTCATCGGGTAGAGCAGGCGTGAAGCGACCTGCGGGTTGAGGGGGTCCAGTTCCAGGATACGGTCGGTGAGAAAGCGGTAGCCGGTGCCGTCGACGGCGTGGAACCGCAGTGGGTTACCGACGGTGAAGACACCAATGAGGGCACGCACCCGGTTCGGGTTGGTGAGCGAGAACTTGGGATGCGCCAGCAGCGCCTCCACCCGCTTCAGCGTATCCGGGCGGCTGCTTTGAGCCTGTAGCCCGAACCACTTGTCCAGCACCAGCGGGTCCTCCGACCAGCGTGCGTAGAAGGTGGCCAGCGCTTGCTCGCCGGCATCGCCGACGTGCGCTGGATGGGCATCCACCAGGCAGCGCAGGGCAGCGATCACGTCAGTCATGTTGTGCCCGGCGGCGAACTGCGCCTGGCAGCGGGCGACGATCTCCGGCGTCGGTGCGCGCATGAGATAGGCCAGCGCACAGTTGCGCAGCGCCCGGCGGCCCACGGCGGCCGGCGACAGTTCGTATTCGTCCGGCTCCTGGTTGCGCTCGAGCACCGCCAGCAGCGCATCGCGCAGTTGCTCGCCGATGGTGGTGGCCAGTCGCTCGCGGGCGCGATGGATGCCGACCACATCGACCACGGTCATCTGATCGCCGAGGTAACTCTCCGACGGCAGGGTCAGCACCTCCGCCAACAGGGCCTGATCGGCGTCGGCGCCGTCCTGCGACAACGCCCGGCGCACGGCGCCGAGATAGTCCGCCGGCACCGGCTTGTCGGGATCGGCGATGAGCTCCAGCAGCAGGCGCACACTCAGGCTCTGGGCGGCGTCCCAGCGGTTGAAGCCGTCGCTGTCGTGGGCCATAAGAAAGGTGAGCTGGGCATCGGTGTAGGGGTAGTGCACGATCACCGGCGCCGAGAAGCCCCGCAGCAGCGAGGGCACCGGCTCGGCGTCGAAGCCCACGAAGGCGAATCGCTCCACCGGCTCGCGCAGCGCCAGCATGCGGGTACCGGGTGCCGGAGCCCCGGCCTCGCCGTCCAACTGGACGGGCAGATCCTCGCCGGCGGCGTCCAGCAGGCCGAGGGCGAAGGGAATCTGCAATGGCAGCTTGGTGGCCTGGCCGGGGGTGCTCGGCGTGTGCTGGCGAATCTCCAGGGTATAGGTGCCGGTGCGCGCATCGAAGCTGTCGGCGCATTCCAGCACCGGTGTGCCGGCCTGGGAATACCAGCGGCGGAACTGGCTCAGATCGGTGTCGCCGGCCTCTTCCATGCAGCGCACGAAATCCTCGGTGGTGACGGCCTGACCGTCGAAGCGCTCGAAGTAGCGATCGGTGCCCCGGCGGAAGCGCTCCGGGCCCAGCAGGTTGGCCTGCATCCGCACCACTTCGGCCCCCTTCTCATAGACCGTGGCGGTGTAGAAATTGTTGATCTCGATGTAGGTGTCTGGGCGCACCGGGTGCGCCATGGGACCTGCATCCTCCGGGAACTGGCGTGCGCGCAGCATGCGCACGTCCTCGATGCGCTTGACGCCGCGGGAGCCCTGGTCCGCACTGAATTCCTGGTCGCGGTAGACGGTGAAGCCCTCCTTCAGGCTCAGCTGGAACCAGTCGCGGCAGGTGATGCGATTGCCGGTCCAGTTGTGAAAGTACTCGTGGGCGACGACACCCTCGATGCCGGCGAAGTCCGTGTCCGTGGCCGTGTCCGGCCGCGCCAGGATGTACTTGGCGTTGAAGACATTGAGACCCTTGTTCTCCATCGCGCCCATGTTGAAATGACTGACGGCGACGATATTGAACACGTCCAGATCGTATTCGCGTCCGTAGCGCTCCTCGTCCCAGCGCATGGCGGCCTTGAGCGAGCGCATGGCGTGATCGCACTTGTCGGTGTTCTCGGGCTCGACGTAGATGTTGAGGGGCACCTCACGGCCGAAGCGGGTGGTGAAGCTGTCCGACACGGCGGCGAGATCACCCGCCACCACNGCGAACAGATAGCTCGGCTTCGGGAAGGGATCATCCCAGCGGGCCAGCTTGCGGCCGTCGTCCAGGGNNTCCTCGCCGGCGGGATTGCCGTTGGACAGCAGCACCGGGAAGCGCTCGGCATCCGCCGCCAGGGCCACCGNNAAGCGGGCCATCACATCCGGGCGGTCGATGAANTAGGTNATGCGCCGAAAGCCCTCCGCCTCGCACTGGGTGCAGAGCATATCGCCGGAGACATAGAGTCCTTCGAGCGCCGTGTTGTCCTCGGGGCGGATCAGCACCCGCGTGCGCAGGCGAAAGCGATCCGGCACCCGATGCACCACGAGCGCGTCTTCGCTGACGGCGTATTCCGCCGCCGGCAGGGGACGGTCATCCAGCGCCACCTCCAGCAGCTCCAGGTGCTCACCGTCGAGTTGCAGGTCGCCGTCGCCGCGCTTGGCCGCCGGGTTACGGCGGATCTCCAGCACCGCATGTACGGCGGTCTCCGCCAGCCCCAGGTCGAAATGCAGCGTTGCCCGATCGATGAGGAACTCGGGCGGACGGTAGTCTTTGAGGTGGATGACCGGGGGCGTCGTTCGGTACATGGGGCGGTGATCTCGGCGGTTGTCGTTACTCGGCGCAGACGCCCGGCCAACGGGCATCCGTCGCTGACCGGGGATGTCGCGCCGCGCAGTCTGGCGTACTCGGGGCCCTTGTGTCAGTCTTTTGGCTTGTTCGGCCGAGAGGGCGGGTTTTCAAGCCGCGGGCATGTCCTTCGCGGGTATCAGCCGCCGCCGCGCGCCGGCCGTTGCGCAACCACAGCAAGAGGAGCCAGATGGACCCGAGCAGCACGCAGCAGACCCCGCCGGACAGCGCGCAGGCGCACAGCTCCGAGACACCGGCGCTCACCGACGGCACCGTCCAGGTTCGCATGTACGCCACCGCTTTCTGCCCCTATTGCGTGCGCGCCCGCCGGCTGCTGGAGCGCAAGGGGGTGGCCTGGGAGGAGATCGCCGTCGACGATGACCGTGAGCGCTTTCAGGAAATGACCCTGCGCGCCAACCGCACGACGGTGCCGCAGATTTTCATCGGCGACGTCCATGTGGGCGGCTACGACGACATGGCGGCGCTGGATCGCGCCGGTCAGCTGGACCCGCTCCTGGGCCTGGCTTGAGCAGCGCGATGACCAGCGCGGCACAACCAGGCGCCGATGAGACCGCGGGCACCCAGCGGCTGGACAAATGGCTGTGGGCGGCGCGGTTCTTCAAGACCCGCCCGCTGGCGGTGGAGGCCATCAACGGCGGCAAGGTCCAGGTGGACGGCCAGCGTGTGAAGCCGGGCCGCAATATCCGCCCCGGCACCCGGCTCACCATCCACAAAGGCGAGTACGAGTGGCGGATCGAGGTGCGGGGCCTCGCCAAACAACGCCGGCCCGCCACCGAAGCCGCGCTGCTCTACAGCGAGGATGAGGACAGCCGCAGCAGGCGCCAGGCACAGGTCCGCGAGCGGCGCGAGGCGGGCCGCGCACCGGCGCCGGAGCGCGGCCGGCCCACGAAGCGCGACCGTCGGCGCATCGGTGATTTCACCGGGCGCCAGCGCAGTTGAGCCCAGGCCTGCGTGACGGTCATGCCCGCGCGCCCGTTGCGGGTGCGCAGGCGCGGGCTGGTGCGGTGCGGCGATCAGCCGGAGCGCGCGGGCTCGGCGGCGGCATCGGCGCCGCCGCCTTGGACCACCGATTCCACGGCCTCCTGCAGCTTGTGGTCATCCTCGGCCCGGGTGACCGCCTTCTTCACCGCCGTCTCGACATAAAGCTCCTGGTTCAGGCCGACATAGAGGGCATAGACCCCCACCAGCAGCACCAGTGCGAAGGGCAGGCCCGTGCTGACCGCTGCGGTTTGCAGCGTGGCCAGGCCGCCGCCGATCAGCAGCACCGCCGCCACGACGCCTTCCATCACCGCCCAGAACACGCGCTGCGTGGTGGGCGAATCGAGCTTACCGCCGGAGGTGAGATGATCGACCACCAGCGAGCCCGAGTCCGAGGAGGTGACGAAGAAGATGGTCACCAGAATGACGGCGGCGCCGGAGAGCACTTCGGCGATCGGGAAGTTGTCCAGCATGGCGAACATGGCCTTGGCGACGTCGTCGTTCACCGCCGCGGCGATATCGTCGACGCCGGTGGCTTGCAGGTTCAGCGCGGCGCCGCCGAAGACGGACATCCACAGGAACGACAGCAGCGTCGGTATCACGATCACGCCGAAGATGAATTCCCGAACCGTGCGCCCCTTGGAGATCCGGGCGATGAACATGCCGACGAAGGGCGACCAGGAAATCCACCAGGCCCAGTAGAAGACCGTCCAGCTCCCCTGCCAATTGCTGTCGCGGAAGGTCTCGGTCCAGAGGCTCATCTCCGGCAGGATGGTGAGGTAGAAGCCCAGGTTCTGGGTGAAGCCGCTCAGCATGTAGACCGTCGGTCCCACCAGCAGCAAAAAGATCAGCAGCGCCGCGGCCATGACCATGTTGGCCTGGCTGAGGCGCTTGACGCCGGCATCCAGACCGGCGAACACCGAGAGCGTGGCGAAGCCGGTGATGACGGCGATCAGGATCACCTGTGTCTGCGTGTCGATGCCGATACCGAACAGGTGATCCAGCCCGGCGTTCACCTGCTGCACGCCGAGGCCCAGGGACGTGGCCAGGCCCACCAGTGTCGCCAGCACCGACAGGATATCGATGACGTTGCCCCAGAAACCGTAGATCTTGTCGCCGAGCAGCGGGTAGAACACCGAGCGGATGGTGAGCGGCAGGCCGCGGTTATAGGCGAAGAAGGCCAGGCCCAGGGCGACGATGGCATAGATGGCCCAGGGGTGGATGCCCCAGTGGAAGTAGGTCACACCCATGGCCGCCTGCGCCGCCTCCGGCGAGCCGCCCTCGATGCCGTTGAACATGGGTGACGGGCTCTGATAGTGGAACATGGGCTCGCCGACGCTCCAGAACATGAGCCCGATGCCCATGCCGGCACTGAGCAGCATGGCGTACCAGCCGGGTCGCGTGAACTCCGGCTTGGCGTCGGCGCCGCCGATGCGGATGTGCCCGAATTTGCTGAGTGCGAAGTAGAGCGCCGCCAGAATGAAGATGTTGGCCACCAGGATCAGGAACCAGCCCAGGGTTCCGGTGATCAACGACATGGCCCCGTTGAAGAAGGCGCCCGCCTCATCTTTGAACATCAGCGTGAGCAGGATGAACACGATGAGCACGAAGCTCGAGATGAACGTCACATGGGGATGCAGGTCGAAGCCCAGGCCAGCCCAGTTGTCGTCCCCGGGCTCGCGGCGGGGGGCATCGTCTTCGTAGGAGGCGGAGGGGGAAATCTGCAGGCCCTTGAAGCGATTGCGCTCGCGAACGGCCTTGCGGCGGGCTTCCCGCTCCACCTCCTTGAGCTTTTTCGCTAGTGTACGTTTTTCGTGAGCTGTGCGCTCGTCAGTGTAGTGGGTCATGGCTATCCTCGCAGTTTGTTGACTCCGGTTGTGTATCCGGTAGAAAACATGAGATCGCATCGCACAATTTCCACCATGCCATGACGGGCGGCTTTGTACGACCCCCGATCCAGGGAGCACCCAAAGGACGATAAGGGAACATCAAGTGGACGATCGCTTCACGAGCAACCTCGCAACACCCCGGGCTTGCGCTCACGAGGCATTCCGGGCGCGCTGGGACGTGCGAATCTCCGCACGATCCGAGCCGTGAACTCAGCCAATCCCTCAGGCACAATCACCACCACCAAATCCACAACCCCAATCCCCGGAGACACGAAACATGCAACATCGAGTCGCCATCCTCGCCACTTTGCTCACCTGCGCCGCCACTGCGGCCCTCATGCCGGTCATCGCAGCAGAGCCAGCGCCGCCGGCTGCTGCCAAGCCGGACAGCCAGCCGCAAGCCGCGGCTGCTGCAACGAAGAGCCTTCTGCCGCCGGCCCGTGCCTACGGCGATCTCTCGCAGGAACGGGTGAACTACGGTCGCTACCTGACCATCGCCGGCGACTGTGCCGCCTGTCACACCCGCGACGGCGGTAAGCCCTTCGAAGGCGGACTCGCCATCGACACCCCGTTCGGCGTGCTCTACACCCCCAACATCCGGCCCTCCAAGGCTCACGGTATCGGCGAATTCAGCGACGAGGATTTCCTACGTGCCCTGCAGCATGGCATTCGTCCTGATGGCAAGCCCTACTACCCGGCGCTCCCCTACCCGTCCTATACCAAGGTAAAGGACGACGACCTGCTGGCCATCAAGGATTACCTGTTCTCCCTCGAGCCCACCAGCTACCGGCCGCCGGAGTCGCAGATGCGCTGGCCCTTCGACATGCGCGATCTGCTGTTCGGCTGGCAGCTCCTGTTTCTGGATAAGGAGCGCTTCCAGGCCAATCCGGACAAGAGCGACGAGTGGAACCGCGGCGCCTACCTCGTGGAGGGACTCGGCCACTGCGGTAGCTGCCACACGCCGCGCAACATCGCCGGCGCCAAGGAGCACAAAGAAGCCCTCACCGGCGCCATCATCGACGGCTGGTATGCGCCCAATCTGACCAACGATCTGACCGAGGGGCTCGGGCGCTGGACGGTTGAGGCGCTGGCCACCTATCTGGCGACCGGTGAGGCGCCGCCGGCCAAGGCAGGCGAAGGACCGCAGACCGCGGCGCTGGGGCCCATGGCGGAGGTCGTGCATGACAGTCTGTCACAGCTGGCAGCCTCGGACCTGCGGGCCATGGCGGTCTACCTGAAGGATCGCCCGGCGCAGGAAGCACCGCGGACGACGCCCCCGGTGCCGCATCAGCTGACCGAAGAGACCTATGTCAAGGGCCGCAAGCTCTACGCCAGTTATTGCGCCAGCTGCCACCAGAGCCACGGCCAGGGCCTGCCCCCCTACTTCCCGGCGCTCGCGGGCAACGAGGTGGTGACGCTGGAGCGGCCCAATGACATCATCAAGACTCTGCTGCTGGGTGCACCCTCCGACCCGTCGCAGGCCTACTCCGCGCATGTGGTGATGCCGTCCTTCGGCAGCATTTTCACGGACAAGCAGATCGCCACCCTGGCCAGCTACATCCGTGCCAACTGGGGCAATGATGCGGCCCCAGTAACTCCGGACCAGGTGGCTGCCTTGCGCAGCGACGGCTGAAGCTACAACCCGGCCGCCGGGCGGGGCGCCCCATCTTCCGGCGCCCCTGAGCAACCGCAGCCAGAGTCGCGGCGCGGATTGCTTGCGCCATCGGTGGCGTGCAGTACCCCGCACCGCGGCCGCTGCTGACAGCCGCGCTCAACAAAAAGGCCGGGCATCGGCCCGGCCTCATTCGCGCGACCGCGTCCCTGCGGACTGTCGCTCAGCTGCCGGCTCAGGCAGCAGACTTCGTCTCTGCCTTCTGCTGCGCGGCGCTGATCAGCTTCGCGTCATCACTGCGAATATCGATCTTCCGGGGCTTCATGGCCTCGGGGATCTCGCGGCGCAGCTCGATGTGCAGCAGACCGTTCTCCAGACGCGCATCCACCACACGGACATAGTCGGCGAGCTGGAACTTGCGCTCGAAGCTGCGGTTGGCGATACCGCGGTACAGGTACCTGGTGTCCCGCTCCTTGCCCTGCTCGGCACGGGCGCCGGAGACGCGGAGCACGTTCTCGGTGACCTCGATCTCCAAGTCCTCCGGCGAGAAGCCGGCGACCGCCATGGTCACGCGGTAGTCGTTCTCGCCCTGCACTTCGACGTTGTAGGGCGGATAGCCACCGGGCTCCGTGCGATACGCCGTCTCGAGTGCGTTGGACAGCCGGTCGAAGCCGATCATGGATCGGAACAGGGGCGAAAAGTCGATCGTCGTCATGGACATATTCTCCACTTGAGCAACATGTATTGGGTGTGCGTTGAGTGAACCGCACGTTCCGCAGGCCTCGATGAGCGCCTGCGTTATGTAAAGTAGGGGTCGCGTGGGATGATGTCAAGCCCCGACCGCCCCGACCGCCCCGGCCGCGGCGATCGCTCGGCGCTGCACGACCCGGCACCACCATGCGGATGCCGACGGACCTGATCGATGCGGCGATGGACGGGGACACCACGGCGACCCGCGACGGGGACAAGCAGCCGGCGTTGTACCAAGCTTGAGGGAGAAGCGCCGCAATCCATGCGGCTCAGGAGGTTTGCCATGAGCATCGCTGCACGCATCGACAGCAGGCTACGCGCCCAGCACATCGCCTTCGAGCTGATGCCCCATCCGCCCACGGGCTCGACCCATGAATCCGCCGCGGCGGCGCATGTGCCCGAGGACCACATCGCCAAGGCGGTCATGCTGCACGACGGTGACGGACATGCGATGGCGGTGATGCCCGGCGACACTTGGCTGCATCTGGACACGCTCAACCGCGACAGCGGCCGCACTTTCACGCTGGACGAAGAGTCAGCGCTCGCCGGGCTGCTGCCGGACTGCGCACCGGGGGCCGTGCCTCCGCTCGGCCCCCTCTACGGCATCGAGACCTTCCTGGACGAGGGCCTGACCACGCTCGGCGAAGTCTACTTCGAGGCCGGGGACCACCAGCATCTGGTCAAGGTGAGCGGTGAGGACTTTCTCAGGCTCCTCGCGGGTGTGCGTCAGGGACATTACGGGCAGCGCGACTGACAGCACGGCACGCCCGCAGCACCGTCGGCCGGCGTGCACGGCATGCCGGCCGCAGCGCACTGAAGACCGTCATCCGGCGGTCGACGCCAACCGGTACGACACACGAGTCACCCACAGTTGGTGCGGCGCCGGGCGCAGGACCGTCGCCATCGCTTCTGCGGTTTCGGTTTTGCGAATCGGTTTGTCCCAGATCATCGCAGCGCGCATTACGCGCATTCCGCCCACCCATCACGGTGTCGGTGGCCAGGCGCCTTGCCCGAAGTCAAGCGCATGCCTTGTCGCCGCCACCGGCGCACGTTCATCATGCCAATCACGATGTCGCCGGCGCCCGCCTGTGTCGCGCGGCCCAAGCGCTACTGTGGGCTCAACCTGAGGCCCATACCCAACCGCTGTCAGTTCCAGCCAAGGGGACAACAAGCTATGGCACATCACGCGGACGCAGCCGTTCAGACATTACCGAACGGTGTGATGCTCAACCTCTATCCAGACAGCATCGGTAACCGGCTGTCGGACTCGGTCTCGCTGCTACAGGAGCCGGACTTCGACGGCGCCTTTTCATTGCTCTACCTGCTGCCGACCTGTTTCCACAGCGATCTCGACCGTGGCTTCTCGGTCATCGACTATGCGCTGAACGAAGACCTGGTGACCCCGGACGATCTGACGGCGCTCACACGGCTCGGCATCCAGTTCAAGTTCGACCTGGTGCTGAACCACCTGTCCGTGGCCTCGCCACAGTTCCAGGATCTGCTGCGCAACGGCGATGCGTCGCCCTACAAGGACTTCTTCGTCGACTGGAACGCCTTTTGGGAGGGACACGGCGACATGGGACCCGATGGCCACGTCATTCCCTACCCGGAGCATCTGGAGAAGCTCTTCCTGCGCAAGCCGGGGCTACCCATCCTGGACGTGCGCTTCCCGGACGGCACCGACCGCCCCTACTGGAACACCTTTTATCAGAAGGTGACCTACCGCCCCATTGGACCGGACGAGCTCATCGCCGCCGGGGTGGACGAATCCGTTGCGCCCACCATCGCCATGATGGTCAACGGTGCGCTGGAGAACGGCGTCGCCCCGGATGACATCGATCTGGACGGCTACAACCACTACCGCAGCGAAACCCTGACCGTGGTGGACCAAAAGCGCGAATACCTGGGGCAGATGGACCTCAACGCCCGCTCCGAGGGCGTATGGCAGTTCTATGACGAGACCCTCGGCAAGCTCAAGGGCTATGGCGCGATCATCATCCGCCTGGACGCCTTCGCCTACCTGCACAAAGCGCCGGGTAAAGCGAACTTCTTCAATCAGCCGGGCACCTGGCAATACCTGGACCGGTTGCGCGACATCGCCCGGCGGCACGAGCTCATCGTCTTCCCCGAGGTCCACGCCGAGTACGGCAAGGAACTCCACCAAGAGGTGGCCGCCCAGGGCTATCCCATTTACGACTTCTTCTTCCCCGGACTCGTCATCGACGCCCTCGAGCACGAAACCGGCGTGCCGCTCAAGCGCTGGATCGGCGAAATCCAGACCCGCGGCCTTGAGACCATCAACATGCTCGGCTGCCACGACGGCATCCCGGTGCTGGATCTGCGCGGGGCGGTGGTAGATGGCGTGCACCACGCGGGCCTGCTGGACGACGCCCGCATCGACGCGGTCATGGAAGCCGTCATCAACCATGGCGGCCGGGTGAAGAACCTCTATGGCACAGACGGCAAGAAGATCGCCTACTATCAGATCAACGCCACCTTTTTCAGCGCCTTGGGGGAAGATGAGCAGAAGCTCTTGCTGGCGCGGGCGATTCAGCTGTTCATGCCGGGCATCCCGCAGGTTTGGTATCTGGATCTCTTCGCCGGGCGCAACGACTACGCCGCCGCCGATGCCGGCGGCGCCGCCGGGCACAAGGAGATCAACCGCACCAACCTGTCCATGGCAGAGGTGCACGCCGCCCTGACCCGACCCATTGTGCGCGACCAGCTAGCGCTGATCCGGCTGCGTAACACCGCGCCGGCCTTCGCCGGCGAGCTGACGGTCACCGAGACGGCGGACCCTGTGTTGGAGCTCACTTGGCGTCACGGCGCCGACAGCGCCACGCTGCGGGCGGATCTCGCCAGCGCCGGCTTCGAGGTGCTCACCCGCGCCGCGGACGGGACCGAACAGCGCCTGGCCTTCGGCTGACGCCTCTGCCAGACGGCCCACGCCGCGTGCCGCGGCGGACGCGCGCCCCGCCTGCGGCGCGCCGGCTGCGGGTCAATCACAGGCCGCGGCGTGTCGCCCCGGCGTTATCCACTCAAGGCACCAGCCAGCGACCCTGCCAGCGCCCCTCGTGCCAGTCGAAGCGGGCCCGCCGATGGCCGCGGGCAGCGAGATACAGCCAATCGAGACGCGCCACCGTCGTGAGCACCACACTGAAGTGCTCACGACCGGCGTCGGCGGGTGCCTGAGGCGTCGGCTGTGGATCAACCGCGGTGGGATCGACCAGCGGCGAGCCCGGCGGCGCCGACACGCGATAGCAGGCCCGCGAGCCGGGCTGCGTGGCCGCCCAGGCGGGCTCCGCCGCCGCGGTTGTGGCCAGCGCCGCCGAGCCTCGGGCACGGATCTGGACCTTCGCCCGCGGGTCATAGGCGCAGATCTCAACCGCTGGATGTTCGGAGATTTCGGCGAATTTGGGCGAGCGCCGATCCGTATGCACCCGCAGCAGCCGTTCGGCCCGGTCCACACCCCGCAGCACGACGCTGCGCACCCGCGGCGTGCCGTCCAGGCCCAGGCTCGCCAGCTGCACCGTGCGCATCCCGGAGCGCCGGTCGGCCACGCCACGACCGAGGCGCTGCCATACCTGCTCCAGGGTCGCGTCGAGGTCGTTGTAGAAATGCTCGTCGGACATGCGAGAACGTCGGGTCGTGAGCGCGGGGCGATCGCAACACAAGGGATCGGTTCAAAAAGCGCTCGCTGATCTGTGCGAGCGGGCCGCCGCCGATGTCCGTGATGCGGTTGCGACAGACCACCTCAGGGCGGACTGGCCCCCTCCAGGGAACCCAGTTAACCGCCGTGGCAGGCCTCGACCCCGGCGCCTCGCCCCGCCCCTGTCAACCAGGCATGGTCGGGAAGCCCGCGCGCGGTCCCATCTCGAAGCGGTCGCGGGCGTAGAGCGGGGGCGACTGCATATAGATGGCCACCAGTTCGGCGATGGACTCGAGCGCCTCCTGATGGATGCGCTCGTAGCCGTGGCTCGCATCGATGCCGAAGGTCACCAGCGCTGTGCGCACGTCGTTACCGGCCTCGAGCGCCGCGGCACTGTCGGAGCGGTAGTACTTGAAGACGTCGCGCTGATGCGGAATCTGGAATTCCTGACAGATCTGGATAATGCGCCGCGTCAGGTGATAGTCGAAGGGCCCGCCCATGTCCGCCATGCAGATGGTCGCACCGAATTCGCTGGAGTTCTGCCCGGGAGCCGTGGTGCCGTTGTCGATGGTGAGCATCTCGGCCACATCCTGGTGCAGTGCCGCCGAGGCCCCCGAGCCCACCTCTTCGGAGATGGTAAACAGCGGATGGCAGTCCACGGGTAATGGCACTTCCTGCTCTTTCACCGCTTTGGTGGCGGCGAGCAGCAGCGCGGCGCCGGCCTTGTCGTCCAAGTGGCGGGCGTTGATGTAACCGGTGCTGGTGACCTCCGGCGTCGTATCGATGGCCACGAAGTCACCCACGTGCACGCCCAGCCGGAGCAAATCCTCCAGGTTGAACACCCGCTCGTCGATGCGAAGCTCCACATAATCCCAGCCCGTGGGCTGGGAGTCGATCTCCGGGCCGAAGGTATGCCCGGAGGCCTTCAGCGGCAGGATGGTGCCACGGTGCTGGCCGTGGTCGGTGAACAGCGTGCATCGGGCGCCCTCGGCGAAGCGGGCGTTCCAGTGGCCCACCGGCACCAGTTGCAGCCGTCCATTGGGCTTGAGGGCCTTGATCATGGCGCCGAGGGTGTCGATGTGGGCGACGATGGCTTTGTTGGGCCGCTCCGCCTCGCCCTTCAGCGTGGCCCGGATGGCGCCACGGCGGGTCAGCTCGAAGGGCACATCCATGCGCTCGAGCTCCTCGCAGACGAGGTGCACGACGCGGTCGGTGTAGCCGGACGGGCTGGGCGTGAACAGCAGCCGCAGCAGGATGTCCAGGAGATACTCGTGATCGATGGGGACAGCTTTCAAACCCGGAGCTCCCGATTGGCCGGATGTCGCGTTGCGGTCTGCGGAAAGAGCAGATCCACAAAGCGCTCGGCGGTGGGCTGCGGCTCGTGGTTCGCAAGTCCGGGGCGCTCGTTCGCCTCGATGATCACGTACTCGGAGCCGCTCACGTCAGGTACCAGAAAATCCAGCCCCGTCACCGGAATGTCAAGTTCCCGAGCGGCCTTTTTTGCGGCGCTCGCGAGGGTCGGACTCAGTTGCTCGGTACAATCGTGGATGGTACCACCGGTGTGCAGGTTGGCGGTCTTGCGCACCCACAACAACTCACCCTCCTGCGGCACCTGATCCATGCGGTAGCCCGCCTGGACCACGCAGCGCTCGGTCTCATCGTCCATGGGGATCGAGCTCTCGCCGCCGGTGGCGGCGCGCCGACGCCGGCTCTGGATCTGGATCAGCTCGCTCACCGTGTTGTGGCCATTGCCCACCACATGGGCCGGACGACGGACGGCGGCGGCGACCACCTCGAAGTCGATGACGATGATGCGCACATCGTCGCCCGGGCAAAACTGCTCCAGGATCACCGTCTCACAGATACGCTCGGCGGCGGTGATGGCGCGCTCCAGGTCCGCGACCGAGCGGATGTCCACGCTGATGCCGGCACCCTGCTCACCGCGCGCCGGCTTCACCACCAGGCGTTTGTGCTTGGTGAGGAAGGCCTCGGCCTGATCGAGCGCCACGTACTCGCATTGCGCCGGCACCTCAAGACCGGCGCGGCGCAATAAACGCTGGGTGACGGCCTTGTCATCGCAGCGGCTCATGGCCACGGCGGTGGTGAGCTCCGACAGCGACTCGCGGCAAACGATGCGCCGACCGCCGAGGCTCAGCGCAAAGTAACCCGCCTCGGCGTCGATGACCTCGATGCCGATGCCGCGGCGGCGCGCTTCGTTGACGATGATGGTGGCGTAGGGGTTCAGGTTGGTCTCCGGCTGCTTGCCGATGAACAACGGCTCGTTGTAGGCATTCTTGTTTTTCAGCGCGAACACCGGCACGCGCTCGAAGCCGAGCTTCTCGTAGAGGCGGATGGCGCCGCGGTTGTCGTGCATCACCGACAGATCCAGGAAGGCACGGCCACGCGCATGATAGAACTCCACCACCTGCCGCACCAGCATCTCCCCGATGCCCGGGTACGGCGCCTGGGAATCCACGCACAGCGCCCACAAGCTGGCACCGAGCTCGTAGTCGTCAAAGGCTTCGACGTGGTCGACGCCGCAGACCACACCCAGGATGGCGCCGTCCTGCACGTCTTCGGCCACCCAGTAGTGCAGCATCCGCGAGGCGCGCTGCTGAAAAATAAAGTCCGGGTCCGGCGGCACCATTCTGCGCGCCGCATACAGCCGGGTCGCCGCCTCGGCATCCATGTGGCTGGTCAGCAGCCGCACCACGAAGCCCTTGGGCCGACGCTGGGTGAACTGATAACGCTCGAACCACAGCCGGAAGGTGTGGGATGGGTCCAGAAACAGGTCCTGCGGCGCATAGGACAGCACCACGTGCGGATCGCGCAGGTACAGCGCCACATCACGCCGTCCGGGTTGCTCGTCCTGCAGGCAATGGGCGAGACGCTGGGGATCGTTGAACGTCTGGCCGAAGATGAGCCGACCCCAGCCGCAGTCGACGACGGTCTCGGACCAACTTTCGTCGTCGCTGCGTGGCTTATTGTCCCAGCTGCTCACCGACGGACCGCGCTTGCGCTCCAGCCGATGGTGGATGTTGTCGCGGACGGTCATGAATCTGTCCCCTCGTCCCGTGATTACTGCTTGGGCGGATCGCCTGGGGCTGTCAGTGCAGCCTGCGGGCCGCCGACGGGCCACACCACAGACGCCGTCCCGCCCCCGGTACGCTGCAACGCTCGATCAGACTCCGTGCTCCTGCAGCCATAGCTCCAGCAAGGCCACCTGCCAGAGCTTGGAGCCCCGCAGGGGCGTGATGTGGGCCTCCGGATCGGCGAGCAGCGCCTGCACATACTCGGGCTGGAAGAGCTGGCGCTCGCGGGCGCGCTGGGAGGTCACGGCATCGCGCATCATGTCCAGCACGTCGCCGCGGGGGTACTTGAGCGCCGGCACCGGGAAGTAGCCCTTGGGCCGGTCGATGACCGCCTTCGGAATGACGCGGCGGCCAACCGCCTTCAGCACGCACTTGCCGTCGTCGCAGAGCTTGTGCTCCGCCGGGATGCGGGCGGCGAGCTCCACCAGCTCGTGGTCGAGAAAGGGCACGCGCGCCTCCAGGCCCCAGGCCATGGTCATGTTGTCCACCCGCTTGACCGGATCATCCACCAGCATGACGAGCTGGTCGATGCGCAGGGCCTTGTCCACGGCGGCCTCGGCGCCGGGCCTGGCGAAGTGCGCACGGATCAGCGCGCGGCTGTAATCGTCGCCGTGCAGACGCGGGTGCACGGCGCGCAGGTACTCGTCATGGTCGCGATCGCAGAACACACGGGCGTAGTCCGTGGCCGCATCGGTGCTCTCCAGCATTGGCGGATACCAGTGATAGCCGCCGAAGACCTCGTCGGCGCCCTGCCCGCTCTGCACCACCTTGACGTGCCTGGCCACTTCCTGGGAGAGCAAAAAGAAGCCGATGACGTCATGACTGACCATGGGCTCGGCCATGGCGCGGATACAGCTCGGCAAATTCGGCAGCAGCCTCGAGGCCGAGTCGACGTGGATCTTGTGATGCCGGGTGCCGTAGTGCTGGGCGATGATGTCCGAATACTGAAACTCGTCCCCCGCCTCGTCGCCGACGCTCTCGAAGCCCACCGAGAACGTATTGAGACCGGTTTGGCCCCCTTCCGCCAGCAGGCCGACGATCAGGCTGGAGTCGAGCCCGCCCGAGAGCAGCACGCCCACGTCCACGTCCGCCACCAGCCGGCGCTCCACCGCCGTGCGCAGGGCGCCGAGCACCCGGTCCTGCCAGTCTTCGAAGCTCAGGCCTCGCTCTTGCGGCGGCGTCTCGAACGTCGGCGCCCAGTAGGTGTGCTCGCGGGTGGTGCCGTCCGCCTCGATGACGCGAATGGTGGCTGGCGGCAGCTTGCGCACACCNCGCAGGATGGTATANGGCGCGGGCACGACGGCGTGGAAATGCATGTAATGATGCAGCGCCACCGGGTCCAGATCGGTGTCGATGCCGCCGCCTGCCAGCAGCGCCGGCAGCGTGGATGCAAAGCGTACGCCACCGGACAGCTCGGCGAAGTACAGCGGCTTGATGCCCAGGCGATCGCGTACCAGCGTCAGGCGTCCGCTGTCGCGCTCGGCGACGGCGAAGGCAAACATGCCATGGAAGCGCTGCACGCAATCCGCACCCCAGGCGTGAAAGGCCTTGAGCACCACTTCGGTATCGCCGTGGCTGAAAAAGCGGTAACCCTGCCCCGCCAGCTCGTCGCGCAGCTGTTTGTAGTTGTAGATACAGCCGTTGAAGGCAACCGTCAGCCCCAGGTCGCTGTCCACCATCGGCTGGTTGGCGTGGGTGCTGAGATCGATGATGCTGAGCCGGCGGTGGCCCAACGCCACCCGTCCCTGCTGGAACAGACCGCTGGCATCGGGCCCGCGGGGCTCCATGACGGTGTTGACGGCGGCCAGCGCAGCCAGATCGATGGGGCGATCGTCGAAGCGGATCTCACCGCAAAAACCACACATGATGCTTGTTTCCTCAGACTTGGGGCGGCGGGGCGAGCGAGCGGCGCGACGGCTGCAGGAAACGCATCCGGTGGGAGCTGTGGTGCGAGCCCGCGTCCTGCTGGGCGCCTGTGGCGACATCCGTGCGGCCATCGCCGCCGGCGCAGTGATCACCCAATGTCAGCCTCGAGCACCGTGTGCAGCGGATCGGATTCCCGGTCGTGGGTGCGAACGTGCGTGCCTGCGCCGCGGAAGCTCGCGTGGGCAGCGGCCGGCGTCGTCGTGCGCGCAAAAACTGTCGGCCGAAGACAGGTTCCCTCGCGCAATCGAGCGGACGGTGGCCGAGCGTTGTTGCGGTCTATGCTACCGGAAGCCGGATAGCGCTGCCAGAAAACAGCGGCCGCATAGGAATTCCGACCAATATCACGCCGCAGGACTCTGTGCCCGCAGTCGCCGATGCGCCTGCACATGGTGGTCTTCGGCGGCTTGGCCGCAGCACCGGCCAAGCGCTGCCACAGATCTGCTCAGGCACCGATATCGATGGGAATCGACGCACCAGCCCCTATCTCTGCGGCAGCGAGCGTTGACCCGGCGACGGCAACCGGGCCCGGGTCGCGACCACATGAGATGCAGTCGGCGGCCTTACGATGTCGCCCACGACCGACCTAGCAGGAAGACGATCATGGCAGCAGAAGGGCGCATTGCGCGCATCGCCAGCGACGGCCATTACGCCGACAGTTTCGAAGCCGAAGCCGAGAGCGAAGTCTATGACGAGGCCAAAGAGCGCCTGGTGCGGCAGATGCTGCATGAGATCGGCGAAGACCCTGAGCGCGAGGGTCTGCGTCGCACGCCGCTGCGGGTTGCCAAGGCCATGGACTTCCTCACCAGCGGCTACGAGCTGTCGGCAGAGGAGATCATCAAAAAGGCGGTCTTCGAAGAAGACGTCAAAGAGATGGTCATCGTCCGCGACATCGAGTTCTACAGCATGTGCGAGCATCACATGCTGCCGTTCTTTGGCCACGCCCACGTCGGCTACCTGCCCAACGGCAAGGTCGTCGGGCTGAGCAAAGTGGCGCGCGTGGTGGATGTCTTCGCCCGCCGGCTGCAGGTCCAGGAACGGCTCACCAACCAGGTGGCCGACGCCCTCATGGAGCATCTCGGTGCCCATGGCGTGGCCGTGGTCATGGAAGCAAGCCATACCTGCATGATGATGCGCGGCGTGCAGAAGCAAAACAGCACCACCGTCTCCAGCGCCATGCGCGGCACCTTCGAGGACGATCCGCGCACCCGCTCGGAGTTCATGGGGTTTCTACACAAATAGTGCTCAGGTAAACCGTTCCTAGGAGCCTGTGCGCCTTAGGTGCCAGACTCGGCTCTGACCGCCAGGATTGGCAAAATCCCGCTGTGGCGTGCGCGGGGTGCCGGGGTCACTGAGAGCCGGGGTCACTGAGAGAAGGCGCCGTTTTCGACCTCGCCCGGCACCTTGCGGACGGTCGTGGCAACCGGCACTCCGTTGGGCACCGGAACCCACGACTTTGCCACTGACATGGCGTGCTCGCGCCAAACGCGCCCCTGCGGGCGGCTGCCATCGCCTTCGGACCTGAGGTGGCGGACGCAACCGGCGCGCCGAACGCGGTCGGTTCACCGCCTCCAACGCCGGCCTCCAAGACGCGCTCCCCGGCACGCTACCTCTGGGCCATGCTGCTGGCCCGGCTGTTCGGGTCGCCGCCGCTGCTCTGCCCCAACGGCGGCGCAGACCTGCGCCTCATCGCCTTCGTCACCGCGGCCGCGCCCGTCGAGCAGATCCTCTCGGCTCCCGGTGAGCCACCGCGTCCGCCTCTGATCCCGCCCGCACGCGGACCGCCCGCCCGGGACGATGCTCCCGAGCCAATGCCGGACGGGGACCTCCTCAAACAACCCGAGCCCGGGTTCGCGCTCGATCAGCGCGTCTCCTGGTAGCCGCCGTGTCTCTCCCGCGGGCAACGGTGTGGCCCCCTGCGCGCCCGGCGGCACGCTGCGCCGCAGATGCTCCCCCCAGCATCCCCGGGACGCGGGCGCCTGCACCGCGCGCGACGTCCGTGAGCCCCGCAGTTGGGCGTTGACCGCGCGACC
>PR_CR_10_Liq_1_inCRDRAFT_1000518_pt1 | contig 24014 bp, 7 predicted proteins | sample PRCRCaboRojoPR_3_FD_10241 | JGI IMG/M metagenome (IMG submission 10241)
AGAAAGCCGCTGCGGAGAAGGCGGCCGCAGAGAAGGCCGCCGCGGAGAAAGCCGCCGCAGAGAAGGCCGCCGCGGAGAAGGCGGCGGCCGAGGAGGCCGAGCCCGTCGCGGCGCAAGAGAAAGCCGAGACCCCGGATGCGGCGGCCGCCGAGGATTGCGAGCGCAACTTCTTTGGCTTCTGCAAGCGCGACTCCGTGGAAGATGAAAAGGACGCGGTCAAATCTGCAACCGAGGGTGATCCGGAAGCCGCGCAGGAAGACGAGGCGCAATCCGTCGCCGATGCCGTGCGCGAGACCCTTTCGCGCGAAAGCGAAGACGCCGCGGCGCCGACGCCCGAGGCAGAGCCGGCCCCTGCGCCGGCACCCCAGCCCGGTGCGCCGCTCTCTGCGATCGACTGGTTGAACGAGGCACAGGAATGAGTGGGAGCCTCCCGACAAGACTCGCCCTGGGGCTTCTGGGCGCCCTGGCCGGCTGGCAGCCGGCGCTCGGTCAGGGTCTGTCCGAGGGGCGCGCGATCTTGGAGCCGGTGGCGCAGGCGACCGTATCCGCGGAACTTGCCGGCATGATCCGCGAGATGCCCTACCGTCCCGGCAGCAAGTTCGAGAAGGGCGACGTGCTGGTGCATCTCGATTGCAGGCTTTTCGCGGCGCAGGCCGAGCAGGCCGTGGCAGCCCGAGAGATCGCGCGGCTGCGCGCGGAGAACGCGGCCGAACTCGAACGCCGCAATTCCATCGGCAAGGTTGAGGCCGCGGTCGCGCAGCGTGAATATGAGAAGCGCCAGGCAGAGGCGCGCGTGGCGCGGTTGAACAGCGATCGCTGCGAGATCCGTGCGCCGTTTACCGGGCGTGTCTCGGCGTGGGAGGTGCGGCCCCATGAACTGGCAGAGCCGGGCATGCCGCTTATGCGCATCGTCGGCACCGAGCGCTTCGAGGCCAAGATCGTGGCCGGGGCCGACTGGATCAGCCAGGTGGGGCCCGGGACACGCGTCGAGATCGCGCTGGATCAGCGCCCGGCCACCCTCGCCGCCGTCGTGCGGGCCCTGACCCCCGAGATGGACCCGGTCAGCCAGACGGTCACCGTCTACGCGCGTGTCGAAGACCCGGACGGACTGTCCGGCGGCATGACCGGCACCGCCGTCGTGGCGTCCGGCCCGCAGCTCGCGGCCGATCAACCGAAGTGACGAAACCTCGCTGCCTACAGGCAAGGATACCTCGATGAAAGACGACACCTTCAAGGCGAACCTGTCGAGCAACAAGACCGGGAAGGCGCCGATGATCTCCGCGTTGGAACAGCGTATCCTGCTGGACGCTGCCGGGGCGCTGACCGGTGCGGAGATCCTCGAGGGGGACGACCACGACCAGGCCGCGTCCATCGCCGAGGCCGACGCGCTCGCGCCCCAGGCCCGCGAGCGCCGCGAGGTGGCCTTCGTCGATGGCGGGCTCGAGGACGTGGACACCCTGATCGCGGACCTGCCCGAAAGCGCCGAGGTGGTGGTGATCGACCCCGCGCAGGACGGTTTCGCGGCGATGGCGGCCTATCTCGACGGGCAGTCGGGCGTGGACGCGGTGCATGTGTTCGGCCACGGGGCGGCCGGGCAGGCCACGCTGGGCACCGCGACGCTGGACGCGGACACGCTGGACGCCCACGCCGACGCGCTGCGTGGCATCGGCGATGCGCTGACCGAGGCGGGCGATATCCTGCTTTACGGCTGTTACGTCGGCGCGGGGCCCGAGGGGGAGGCTCTCGTCGAAGACATCGCGACGCTTACCGCGGCGGATGTGGCCGCCTCTGATGACCTGACCGGCGCGGCGGCGCTGGGCGGGGATTGGGAGCTGGAGGTCTTCCAAGGCGAAGTTTCCGAAACGCTCATGATCAACCTCCAAAATTACGGGTCAGTTTTTGCCGTTCCCGCTGCGGGTTTTTACGACGGTCCTACCACGGATGATCCGTTCCTCGGGAGTGATCCCGTGTTAACGGTTTCCGAGATCGAAGCATTGACTCAGCTTGTTTTGCTTACAACCTTTTCTCAAAATCCTGGTGCAGATGCTTACTATCGCGCCTCGGGGGTTCCCGGTGGTAATAGAGACGAAACATCCGGTCTTGATCCGAATTCCGAACCAAGGCCGTATGAATTCGTAAGTGCTGGTGGTGCACCATTTAATATTAGTTCGACAAATCTTAATACTTACGTTCCCAATTCTCAGAACCCAGACGATAATGTGACTAACGGCATCGTTAGGCTGGACCTCAAGCCACAGGGTTTGATCGATGCTGGGGAAGGTTTTTTAACTATTGCCTTGGTCTATAATATTGTTGACAACAGCAATTTTGACGAACGTGTTTTTCAATTTCAAATCAAGCCGGACAATAACGCACCCGTAGCGGCGAGCTCTCTCTCGAGAACTGCTTCAGAGGGGAGCACCCTTTTTAATATTGAGATCGCGACCGACCCCGATTCCGCGACCGATAAAGACATTAGCAGCGTTTCCTTTAATAGTCAGCCAGCCTACGGTACTGTGACTGTAACGCAGGATTCGGGCCAATCCGCGAAAGTTAAATACCAGGCCGATACTGCCGAATTTCGCAAAGGTATTTTTTCTGACACGATCCAGTTTACTGTTACTGACGACAGAAACGCCAGTACAAATTTCAGTTATACGTTCAAGACAGATTTCGACGACGACGATGTGGAAATTGTGGATTCCACCGACACGAATACGCTCTCCGTGATCGAGGGAGAGACCACTCCGGTCAACTTGTTCGTGAAAGCCAAAGATCCGGATACGTCCGTGGCTGGCAGCAGCGCGGATACTATATCGAGTTGGTCTTACAGTGAACCTAACGGCACTCTCACAGGGGCCGATCCTGCCGCTGGCTCTAACAGTTCTACGACCAACTTCACATACCTTCCGGATGTCGACTTCTCGGGCACCGAGACCATCGAGGTGACCGCGACGGGCTCGGACGGCTCGGACGTTACGGAGACGCTCGAATTCACCGTCGAGGCCCTGAACGATCAGCCATTCCTCGCGGCGGTGACAGACGACAACGGGACACCGAATGATCCCGCGGATGACGTGATCGAAGCGATCGACAGCTTCACGGGCACACCGCCCGTGACACAGACGATCGTCCTGGACGAAGACAATAGCACCACGGTGGTCGAGATCTTCGACACCGATCCGACCACGCAAGATGTCCTCGGTGGTGTTGCGCATATCGACCCCGATACTGCCAACGACAACGATCAGGGAACGGAAAATGCGATTGCCATTACCGGTATAGACATCGTTGGGCCCGGTGGCGACCCGAACAAGGGCGGGGGCACGCTCCAATATCGGGCACAAAATTCAGGCGCAAGTGAGAACGCCGGTGAGGATTGGAAGTCCATTGCGGACTGGGATACGCTGAGCGATTCAAAAGCCCTCCTGCTTGGCGAAACCGCTGAGTTGAGGTTCCTGTCGGACGGGATACGAGGGGTGGAGCGTGTCGACGTTACCTACCGTGCGTGGGACGGATTTGATGATGGGCATGGCGGGACAGCGGCGCCATTCGATCCAACGGATAATGCAACACCACTCCAATATGCTGATCTCACGGACACCGGCCCGCGTGATGGAAACGGCGATTTCCTGGATAGCGGTACCTATACGGATATTGCCTCGCGTAAAGCTTTTAACGATGGTGCGGATGAAAGCGCGTTTTCCGATAACAAGGCCATATTGCGCTTTGTCGTCGAAGATATAAACGATGCGCCGAAAATCGAGAACGAGAGCCCTGAGCCTTTTACAAACACTTATGCCAACGGCGAGACGGTTCCGAGACTTCTTCTTGGAGATGGCGTAACGGTTAAAGATATCGACAACCCGAATATCGATACGCTCGACGATGCGGCTTACGCTACGGCCGGTGAAGAGATATACGACGGCTATATACTGCGGGTGGTCCGTGAACCAGCCAGTCTGGACGACAGGGCGAGCGCGCCAGATCCGAGTTTTGGGACGGACCGTTTCAGCTTTTCTGATGCTGCGGTAACCGTGGGAGGTACCGATTACCTGGTTTCCACTAGCAACGGTGACCTTTTTGTTGAGGAAGACGGCGTCCAAAATAGCCAAACCAAAGTGGGCGAATTGGACCCGGCGTTCCTGGACACGTCCGGCACTGTTTCCGAAGGGAAGCTGAAGATCACCTTCAACGGTGACGCGACTGATGCGCGGGTGGAGGCCGTTCTCGCGCGCCTGCAGTTTTCCATGACGCAGGTGCCGACTGGCGACATGCCCTTCCGTATCAAGTTCACGGACACGGCCATCGAAAACTTTGTCGATGAAACGGTGACGACTGCGCCGAATGCGAATGACCCTGCCGAGGCGTCTGAGCTGATTACGATGGTATCCCCGCATATCCACGTGACGCAGGAAACAGATCACCTGACGTCGCCGGGATCCGGAGACAATAGCGGTATCGACTCCGGCAGTGGGGCCGCTACCGAGATCAGCCTGCGTGAGGCCGTCACCATAGCGGGTGAGCAAGACAACGGCGAGACGATCCATATCGGCAACACGAACCTCGTCGACAATGACGCTACGGTGGACAAGGTCGAGATCGAAGATGACCTTACCGTGCCGGAAAGTGTCACATTGCAACTGGACGCCGATGTCACCTTCGAGGTTGCGGCGGGCAAAGAATTGACGATCAATGCCAAGATCACAGGGCCCGGCACCATTACCAAAACTGGCGACGGGGTGTTAATTCTCAATAACGCGGCCAACGATTTTGGCCCTGCTGCTCCTGCCACCGTTGGTGATCCGGTTCTGACAACGCACGTCGTAGGAGGTACGCTCCGGTCTCATAGTGATGCCATGCAGGGCGACCGCACCGATCAGGTCGTAACCGTGGACAGTGGCGCAACATTCCAGCTCGTCCAAGGCGCCAATAGCCTTGGCGTAGTGGTTCCGGCTAACACAGATCCCGCCAACTGGAGCGCGCCGGGTGTAGGCATTTTCAAAGGTAGCATCACAGGGCAAGGTGATTTTGACAAGGCGGGTGACGCGTGGCTGAGGCTTCATGGGGATGAGTTGAGCCCGTTTTTCAATGCCAGCGATTTTTCCGGCGCGACGACCGTTAGAGAGGGCGAGCTGGCCGTAACGGGACAAAGTATCGGCGACGAGAGCGCGGTTACAGTCCATGGGGGGGCGACCCTCACAGTCGCAGAGGCCGAGAATATTGGTTCTCTGGCATCGGAAGCGTCGACCCTCACCGCGCCGGCTACGGTGAATATTGACCCTGTCACTAACCCTGAGGTGAATGTGTCCCTTACCGTTGGTGGCACCACAAACAGTTGGGACACAACCTTTGAGGGTTACATTTCTGGTGATGGTACCCTGGTGAAGGCTGGCCACGCGTCGTCCTCCTTGACCCTGGACAGTTTCGATGAGGATGACGATGGCGTATTCAACTCTGCGAGTGGGAATACCTTCAGTGGCGGTCTCGAAGTTGTTGCCGGAACGATCCGTTTGCGTGGCGGGCAAAGCGTGGCAGACGACACCAGCGTCTCGATAGGTGCATCTGGCCAACTGGTTTTAGAAGATAGCGAGACCGTCGGACCGCTCGAAGGGAGCGGTATCGCAAACTTGGATTCGGGACAGACTCTTGTAATCCAGGTCGATGATGCCGACGATGATTCTACAGTACCCGAGTTCACAGGCCAGATTGTCGGTGCAGGTAATCTTGAAAAGATTGGGGCTGGTCAGCAAATCCTTAACAATACGGCGCCGAGCGCCAGCAATTACACCGGCACGACGGTGATTTCGGGTGGGACGCTCGTTGCCACCGGGCGCAGCATCGGGGATGAGAGCGCGGTGACACTGTCCGGTGGTGCGACGCTTGAAATCACCGGCGACGAGGAAATCGGCTCTCTTGCCACGAGCGATTCTGGCAGCACAGTCGTAGTGGATGCCAACAAGTATCTGACGCTTGGCGGGGATGATACCACGACCAGTTTTGAAGGTCTTCTCTCGGGCGATGGTGGTCTGCGCAAGATCGGTGCCGGCGCTTTCACGATCGATCGGTCTACGGGCGATAGCGGGGGTGTGAACACGTTTGCGAGCGCACTGGTTGTCGCAGATGGCGAGGTAATCCTGTCGGGCGGCGCCGCGGTTGCGGACACCACGTCGGTTGAGCTTGAGAAGCCGTCGAGCGGCAAGGACGTGTTGCTGACGGTTGATACCAGCGAGACCATCGACACGCTTTCGTCCAACGCGCCGGGTAGCGCTGGCAACACGACGACGGTCAAGATCCGTGATGGCGAGACGCTGACGCTGGCGGATACAGCGGATGCAACCTATTATGGTCAGATCACCGGTCGCGGCAGCCTGGCGAAAACCGGCAGCGGGACCTTTACACTCGACAATTTCGGCACGGATGCGGTCGCTCGGGCCGAAGAGCAGGATCTGGTTGTAGAGTTGTTCTCTGCGGTTGATTTCACGTCCGGTAGCGACGCTGACGCCCTCGATTCCGGTGACCAAATCACCTACACCCTGCGCGTTCGCAATACGAGCGGGCAGGACAAGGAGATCGGCAGCCTCTCGGGAGGCTTCACCGATGGTAGCGGTATCGTTGATTTCGAGACCTCAAGCGTCACGCTGCAAGCTTACGAGTCGCGCACTTTCACGGCCACCTACACCACCACGGCTGATGATATCGATACAAACGATAGCAACGGCAATGAGGAAGCCGACGGGTCCCTCAAGCTGGCTGTGACGCTGTCAGATACGGCTCCGGATATCGATAGTGATATCACCGTGACCGATATCGTAACGGAAGAAAGCCGTTACACCGGCACGACGGTGATTTCGGGTGGGACGCTCGTCGCCACCGGGCGCAGCATCGGGGATGAGAGCGCGGTGACACTGTCCGGTGGTGCGACGCTTCGGACTCTTGGAACCGAGGCGATCGGGTCCCTTAGCTCTGAAAACTCGGCCGTCGGCAGCGAAGCCGTCGTGCAAGTCGAGCCGCCCAATGATGACCCTAACACGGCTTCTGATACGGCACTGATCGTTGGGGGAGATAACACCAACACCGTTTTCAAAGGAGCGATTTCTGGCGAAGGCGGGTTCACCAAAGAGGGTAACGGTGAGCTCACTCTGGATACCACCGGGTTGGAGCCTGGCAACACTTTCTCCGGCCCGCTTTCGATCAATGATGGGGCGGTCACGGTCACGGGTGGTAATTCAATCGATGACAACACCGCAGTGATTGTGAACGATGACGGCGAAAACGACGCCGACGGCGGCGGCAAGCTCAACGTCAACGACTCCGAGGAAGTGGGTTCTCTGAGCGGAAATGGGGACGCCAATATCGGGGGAGACAGCAAGACCCGCGATGGGTTGCGTATGCGGCTCGAGGCTGACCTGGAGACGCGCCTGGATGACCTGATGCGCGAGGATGACACAATTACCTACACGCTGACGCTGGAGAACATCACAGGCTCAAGTATCTCCGTCGACGGTGTAACTGCCAACTTGTCGGGCTTGGGAGCTGTCAAGCTGGACGGTAGTGACTACACGCTTGGTGACGGACTGACTATCGCGGCCAGCGCCACTGCCACCATCACAGGCGTGTACACAATTGCCAGTGATGACCTGGATGGGAATGCCGAAACGGGCAACGAGGGCGCGCTGAACGCGATCAGTAACGTCTTCACCGTCCAGCCAAACGGCGCAGATGCTGTCGATCTTTCCGAAACCACCCCGCTGACGCCAGGAGAGCCAGCTGATACCTTGACCGTAAGCGGTACAGACCCGGTCGAGGATCCCATTCCGCCCTTCAATGGTGACACCAGTGGTCCAGGCGGGCTGGTTGTCGAGGGACCTGGCGGCTTTGATAACGGCGGCACGCTCGGTCATGACGGCGGGACTGTCATCAATGGCGGCGGCACGCTGGACAACAGCGGCACCATCAGTGGCGATGGCGACATCGACGTCGATGATGGCACCTTCACCAATAGTGGTGACGTTACCGGTGGCGACAGCGGCCAGGGCGGTGACGTCAACGTCGGTGAAGAGGGTGAACTCGAAAACGAGGACGGCGGGACCATCGCCGGCGACGTGACCAACGATGGCGGTGAGGTCACCAACGAAGAAGGCGGCACCATCGAAGGGGACGTCACCAATGATGGTGGAACCGTCGATAATGATGGCACCATCAAAGGCAATGTCGAGAATGATGACGGCGACTTTGACAACGACGGCACTATCGAAGGCGATGTTACCAACCGCGGCGAGGACGGCGATTTCGACAACGGTAAAGGCGGTGTTGTCGAGGGCGATGTCGACAATGAAGACGGTGACGTTAACAACGACGGCGAAATCAAGGGCGATGTCACCACCGATGGTGGTGGTGTCACCAATGGTGGCAATGTCCAGGGCGGCGTGACCGTTGACGGTGGCGGCACCTTTGACAACACGGGCACCATCGGCGGTACCCGGGTTCAGGATCAGGGCCTGGATGTACTTCTGACGTCCGAACTGAACTTCGCCAATGGTGACGTTGACGCCGTCGACGCTGGCGATGAAATCAACTACAGCCTGACCATCGAGAACACGACAGGCAGCGACATCGCCATTGACAATATCACTACGGAGATTGCCGGCGTAGACGTTCCAGTCACCTTTCCCGTGCCGCTAACGGTTGGGGCATACGCGAGCGAAGTGCTCTCCGGTACGTATACGTTGACGGCTGCCGACACCAACGGGGATCCGAATGACGGCAACGCGGGCAGCGATGAGGACATCGATCTTGACGTCAGGTTGGCCGGTGGAGATCTCGTCGATGACATCGTCCTGTCCGACCAGACCCGCCTGAACACCGAAGAGACCAACGTCGAGGTCAAGGATGGTGAGTTCAATAACGAGGGCACTGTCAACGGCGATGTGACCTACACGCCGCCCCAGGGTAGCTACAGCGGTGATGGCGAGGTCACCGGAACGGTGGGTCCCGAGGAGTTGGTTGTCACCCTCGATGGCATGGTGGATATCAGCAATGGTGTCGATGCCGACCGGGTGGATGCCGATGACGTGATTACCTACCGTCTCTCGGTCACGAACAATTCGGTCGATGGCCGCGCGTTCGATAGCGTCAACATCTTGGAGGGGCTCGATAACGCCAGTGGTGACATTGATCTGGCTGCCATTGTCACAGAGGGCGTAAACCTTGGCGATATCAATGCCGATGGCAAACTCGATAAGGGTGAGACCTGGGTCTACGAGGGCAATTTGACCCTCTCTGGCGACGATTTCGATGGCGATGAAACCACCGGTCGTGAAAACGCGGCTGGCGATATCGAGCAGACTGTCGAGATTGAGGTTGCAGGCACTGACGAGACACTCACGCGCGCAGCGGTTGAGAGCACGCGGCTTGTTGCGGTGCCCAAAATGAATGTTTCCACCCGCGGACGGTTGGTGGATGTCAATGACGATGGGGTCGTCAATGCCGGAGACCGGATTGATTACACCACCGAACTCACAAACACGGGTAACGTGTTTCTTTCGGGACTGACCGTTTCGGACTCGATTGCGACATTTTCACAGACCGAAGACGACGGGAATGGCAATCAGGTGCCCGTCCCCTCGAGTGATGCCGATGATGATGGCAAGATTCGCGTGGGTGAGGCGTGGTCTTTCCAGTCCAGTTACACGCTGACCGAAACGGACATTACTTCCAATGCGGGCGGTAATGGGTTGATCGAAAATACCGTGGTTGCCAGTGCCGCCGAGTTGGACACCCCTGAATTCGCGACGGGAGAAGTTACACTCGAAATCCCGCCGGCTGAAGAAAACCGGTCCACTTTCAACCCCAGTGGCAAAGCGCCCTCGCTCAAGGCTTCACTGTTTGGCACGATCGATCCGGCGGTGATCGGTGATTCCGAGGCGATCGAGGCGGGTGACACCATCACCTACCGGCTCGTACTCGAGAATACCGGTGACAACGGCTTGACCGGCATTGCTCTTGAAGAAAATCTTTTCAACGCTGGGTCTGACATCGATTTCGATTTGTCGAACAAAACGGGCGACGTTGGGGTCGCTGAGGTGATTGATCCGGGCGAAACCTGGGTAATCGACGGTGCCACTCTGACGCTGACGGAGGATGCCCTTGCGGGCAATGGCCTTAATGTTGTCGGCAATCCCGATAACGATGGTGATATCGATCAGAAGGTCGTGGTGTCCTCGGTGTCGCTCGATGCCGATGTGGTTGCGTCGGTTGCAACGCGCCTGATGGTAGAACCTGAGCTGGACGTCTCGGTCGACAGTCAGTTCAAGGACGGCAGCGGCAACGAGCGGTTGTCGGCCTCCGATGGCGACGAGCTCGTCTATACCGTCACGGTGCGTAACAGCGGAAATACCGCTGTGACAGGCATTGCGGCCAGCAGCGGGCTTGCGCTGACCGGCGGCGGGTTAACTACCACCACCACCCCGACTGAGCTGGATTCTGGCGAAACACTCGTGTTCACGGGGACCTACGACGATGTGGCTCTCGCTTTGTCCGGGAATGGGTTGGACGCTGACGGTCTGGCCGATGACGATGGCGACATTGATAACACGATCACCGTGACCTCCGATAACGCCGCAACGGTTATTGCCAGCGACGAAATCGATCTCATTTACAGTGAGCGGGGTGCGTCTGCCGGCGGCGCCGAGAACGCGGCCAACGCCTCGGTTGAACTCCGCTTGGGCGGTAGTCTGGATACTGAGAGCCCGACATCGGCGTCAAACGGTGACGCGATCGATTACCTGTTAACGGTTGAAAACACCGGTAACCGTGAGCTGACCAATCTGGGCTTGTCGAGCGACATTGACCTGGAGGGCGGCGGCTGGGCCCTGCTTGATGCCGCCGATGGCTTTGGCGATGTTGATGCCGACGGTATTCTCGACCTGGATGAGACCTGGGCCTTCAGTGCTCGGCACATCATCACTGGCGGCGCGGACGTTACCAATAACGTCAGCCTGACCAGTCCCAATCTGCCCGACGTGGAAACCGTCTCTGAGACCACCAATTTCCGGGTGACGCGTGACCTCAGTGTGACCAGCAGCCATCGCATTTTGGATGCGGATGGAAATGAGCGCGCTAATGCCGCTGCCGGAGACAGGGTCGCGTATACCATTGTGGTCGAGAACAGCGGCAATGATCCTTTGACCAATGTCGTCGTCGAAGACCCGCTGCTGGGCGGCGAACTGTCCCTGCAACGGGGTGACCTGGTCAATACCGGCGAACTGGATGCCGGTGAGCGCTGGGTCTACACCGGTTCCGTCGAAGTCACGGCTGAAATTCTTGGCAGTGATGCGCGACCGAATGGTGGCCTGGATGCCGACGGTGCGCTGGATAACGATGGCGATATCGACAATACGGTCACGGTCACGTCCAGCGAATTGTCCGCGGTTACGGCGTCAGGTGTTGCAGTGCTGCAAAACGCTGATCCCGCTGCAGGGGAGACGGACGGGCCAGACGCAGTGGTCGATCCGGCGATTGGTGATGGCAACAACACCAACGGAGACAGCAATGCCCAAGGCTTGCAGGTGCGTCTGTATGGCACCCTTAACCCGCTAGGCAAGGTGGATGGCACCGATGCGCTAGAGGCGGGTGACACCATCGACTACTGGCTGGCCCTTGAGAACACCAGTGACGCGGAGATTTCCATCGACAGCATCGCTCGCGATAGCGGTAGCAATGTCGTCTTGCAGGGTAATGGTTTTGGCGGAACGCAAGTCACACTCGCGGCCGGTGAGTCGGTGATACTCACCGCCTCATATGTTCTGGGCGACAGCGATGTAGGGGCCGATAAAGGTGATGTCAGCAAGACCTTGATTGTGGATGTAACCGGCGACACCGACACCGTGCAGGTTACGGACACAACGGCAGTCAACCGAGCTGTCGACGGTGATGACGATCAGCCGGTCCTGACCCGCGCTGTGACTGTGAACAAGTCTGGTCTGATCAAGGACAGTGCCGGGAATGTGCGGGCGATTGCCAGTGGCGATGATCAGATCGACTACACGATCACCGTGCAAAATACCGGTAACGTCGCCCTGAACAATGTGATCGCGACTGACAGCCTGATCTCCCTTGAGCGGGTGACCGGTGCCGAAGGAGGAGACGTGGTGAATGCCGGTGTCCTCGATGTCGGTGAGATCTGGGTATACACTGGGAGCCTGGACGACTTAAGCACCGCTCTCGCTGGCAATGGCCTTGACCTGAATGGCGTCGCCGATAATGACGGCGATATCGACAACGCGGTAACGGTGACGGCGGACGATCTTTCGGTGCCGGGCTTCGCCCGGCAAGAGACCGTGCTGTCAGTCCAGGCGGATGCTGACGACCCTGGACGGGTGCCGGACGAGCGGGTTTCGACCAACGCCGATGGGTTGAGTGTAAGCTTCAACGGTTACTGGACGGTCACGGACGCCGCACAGTCACAGGCCAAAGACGGTGACACGATCGAGTATCGGCTGGTGATCGCCAACAACAGTGATCAGACTTACGCAGGTTGGACGGTCCAAGAAGATGTTCTCCCCGGGGATTCCGGCGCTAACCTGTCGATTTTTGCACCCAACAAGCTTGGCGGTGATACAGATGCCGACCTCGAGGCGGGTGAGACCTGGATCTATACTGGCAGCTATGTGCTGTCACAGGGCGATCTCGATGCGAATGGCGTCGCTGCCGATGGCACTGCCGATGACGATGGCGATATCGATCAAAGGGTTAGGCTGACTGCGGATGGCGGAGTCACGGTCATCGCCACAGAGAGTACAACGCTGGCCTTGAACCGCAAACTGACCGCTGAGCTTGAAGGCACCTGGACGGATGCATCCCCCACAGCCAAGGTTGCTGCGGCAGGGGATACCGTGAGCTATGTGCTGACCCTGGAAAACACCGGTAATGTGGAATTGACTGGTGTGAGTGTCGTCGCATCTGAAAATGTTCACACTGGTGACTCTGGAAGCGGTCTTGATACTGGCGCTCGCACACTGGTCACCGGCGAGACACAAATCCTGACCGGCAGCTATGTGCTGTCACAGGGCGATCTCGACGCGAATGGAGTCGATGCCGAGGGCATTCCCGATGGCGATGGCGATATTGATCAGGCGGTCACCATCGAATCGGACAATCTCGGTGACGATGTTATCGTGACCGAAGCAACCCGTCTGGCTTTGACACGGTCGTTGGAAGTGACGAAGACCGCGCGGATCCTTGACAGCGAGGGGAGCCTGCGGGTGAACACGCAGAGCGTGGCTGCAGGTGCCGAAGACAAGATCGAATATCTGATCACCGCGACCAATACCGGCAATGTCGCTATTAGCGGGGTTTCTGTTGAGGACCCGCTGCTTGGCGGGAACCTCGGCCTGCCGGATAACGCCACGGATTCGCTGAGCGATAGCAAGCTCTCGGCCGGCGAGACGTGGACCTGGACGCCGGACCGCTACGTGATTACGCAGGACGACCTGGATGGATCCGAGGCCGGCAACGCCGGGTCGGATGGCGATATCGACAACACGGTCACGGTTCTCAGTAACGAATTGGCCAACCAGCAGGCATCGGTGGAGACCGTGCTGGTCCCAGAACCAATCGGGGAGACTGGCGCCGAAGAGGAGACTACCGAAACCGCGATCTCCACGGTCGGTGGCCTGGTTCTTGAACCAGACGCTATTGCCAACTTCGATATCGCGGCCGACACTCTCGGCAACTATGATCAGTTCCTTGTAACCGAAGGTGGTGAAGTCAATCTGAATGGCGCCGAGCTGCGGGTGAATTTGATCGAATCCGCGCTTGGCGGTGGTGAGCCCTATATTCCCGGTTACGGCGAGACGTTCACGGTCATCGACAACAACACAGGGAACCCGATTGAGGGGCGGTTTACCTATGTCGAGAGCAATGATGCGGCTCGGCATACTAATGGCACGGATAACGACGTTGTTCTGAACACCGCCGGTGATGAGCGGCGCGAGGTTCAGGAAGGGGATATCCTGCGCTTCGATGGTTATGACTTCCGGGTCAGCTATTCAGGCGGTGCCGGCGATGATGTCGTCCTGACCCGCGTGAACATGTACCCGGAAATCCTCGCGGATGCCGGTGACCGCTACGAGGACGCCGATGGCAACCGCTTGCACAGCTACCCGACGGACGCCGATGGCAAGCCGATCATCGCGGATAAGGCGCTTGCCGAGACCGACCGGCGGGGAAATGCCGGGGACCGGGCGCGCACCTCGGATGAGCTCAGCGGGGCTTACGGAGATGATCTGTTCAGCTCTGGTGATCTCGCAATACCGTCGCGTGCGGTGCACAGCGATTTCGAGGTCATTGTCGAGCAGGGCGAGATCAACACCGGCAGAGAATCCACTGAGTCGGAAGACGATAATGCCTTCTCGGTGGGCGGTACCCTCGGTCTCTATGACCCGGATATAAATGAGTATGCAGGTGGCACTCAGTCGTTCAGCTTGATCGGTGCCGGTAGTTTCAGTGATAGCGCTGAGCTCGGCGCCGGGGATGTCGAGAGCGGCGATGCCATTCGCATCAATGTTGAGCATTACCGGTCATTCGAAGACGCCAACGCTGATGTCAATGAACTGGTGGATGACCCGCGGCAGCCAACCCTGGCCCAACTCAGTGAACTCTTCTCTGCGCAGATCTCAGGGACTGCGGCGGAACAGGGCGCAACGACGGCAATCCTTAACTGGGAATTCAACGCCAGCGATGACCGGGCAGCCTGGTTTGACTACCTTGATAAAGACGAGGTGATGGATATCACCTACACGGTCGCGATTGCCGATAGTGCGACGGAGGGCCGTGACCCGGAAACTGGCAGCCCAACCGGTGCGGAAGGTAATCTGACGGATGACAATGCCACAGAACATGCAATAACGGTTCGGATCGTCGGTGCGAATGATCCGGTGAAAGTCATGCTGAACCCGGATGGCACCGAGCCCAACGTCGATCACCTGTGGCAGTTCGGCCGCGACTATCTCGACAATGATGAAGGGCGTGAACTCAACGTTTATTCCATCAGCCTTGAGGGGCGTGAGCACGCGACCCCGACCAGCGATGCGGATCTCATTTATGACGTTTCAAGGTTGTTCGTGGACCGTGACGTTACGGAAGATTTGGACAACGAGATTGATGTCGGCCAGGCGGGTCTGAAGGAAAACATCTTCTTCACCATAACGTCGACGAAGCCAAGTACCGGGGCCGTTTTGACCGGGCCCACGCCTGAAGACATGTTTGAGACGGGTGAAGACGGCAAACCACTTTGGGGACAACTCAAGGCGGAATATAAAGGCGGAACTGAGCAAGGCATGCTTCCGGGGCTGCAGCTCGATATGGACACCGGCGTGATATCTGGTCGTCCGATCGACGTGGGAACATACGTGATAGACGTGACCGCTATCGACAGCGACGGTGCAGTGGCGACCCGCAGTTTTGAACTCTTGATCGTCGCGCCGCCCGACGCAATGGTGCCTGCCCCTTCGCCCGAACCTCGCATCGATGCGCGGCCGGCTGAGGATTTTGGTTTGCCGGGTCTTGATCGTGACCCTCTTCCGCCTGGGACTTTCACGCCTATTGCGCTCAGCAGCGATGCGGCAGAGGCGACGGCCGGTCTGTCAAGGGGAGAGGCAGAGTTTGCGGTTGAGCCAAGTTGGCAACAGTGGCCCTCAACGAAGCAAGCAGATTTCTTGGTGTTCGTGCGTGCAAATGGCGACGTGGTTGTCGAGGCTGGTGCCGAGGAGGCGAAGCGGGACGTTTCCAGACTCTTCGAGGTCGAGATCCTGCGTGACGATCTGTATATAGAAATCAATGACGGTCTTCTTGCGGGCCTTTCCGATATTCAGGTCTTGGACGGTGAAACTGGGAGGGCCGTCGAGAATGTGCTGGTTGACCCGGCTAATGGCGTGATCACCCTGACAGGCGTTTCGGAACGGGATCTCGAAGATCTGACCCTCTCGATCATCTACGCCGATGGGCGCGAGGAGGTGTTGAGAATTCAACTCGATGCCGAGGCGTATGAACTTCGGAGTGCGACGCGGTCAGATCACGGTGGCCTCCGCATGAGTGGGACATTCCGGGAGGCCGCTCGGACCGAGGTGGCAGCAATGCGGGCCACATCGTCGCAGTACAATGCCATGATCGCAGGGCTGTGATGAAAATAGAGGAAGGCGTAGGCCAGCTTCTCGACTACGAGAAGCGCCTGCGTCTGGCGTCTTCCAGAGATGAGTATGGTCATCGTCTCATCGCGGGATTGGCTGATCTTGTCGGCTTCCAGACGGCGGCTCTTACCAGTTCCTGGGGCGCGGCAGGGCAGCGTGTCACGCACGTTTCCGATTCAAGCCAGGTCGACCAGACGGCACCGCTTGTCAGCATAATCCGACGGGTGGCCGCAATTGCGAGAAACCAAGAGGAGCAGGTTGCCGAGTATGCGCGGTCAGACTTTCCCGAGGATCTGCGGGACGATCTGGACAGCCTCGCACCGCCTTTCGTGGTTGCCGTGAAAATTTCAGAAAGTCATGACGCTTATGCGGATGGCATGCTGATTCTACTTCGCGTGCGTCCCCTGAAAGCCGCACAAAAGGAGCTTCTAACCTATCTGTCTGGGCTTTGGGTTCACGGTCTAAGGGCCGTGGTGCGCGGTAGGCGGCGCCAAGCTCGTGTGCTTTCATGGACCCGAGCCGTGACTTTGTTTACAGCAGCTGCGCTGCTTGCCACGCCTCTCATCCCGGCCCGTTTGTCCGTTACCGCACCCGCTGAAGTCGTGGCAGAGTCTCCGGTCGTCGTAACAGCGCCTCTCAGCGGAGTGATCGATGAGATCAAGGTTCAGCCTCGGCAGTTGGTGAGCCGCGGAGACATTCTCTTCAATTTTGATGCGCGGGAACTCAGAAACGCCTTTGATACCGCACAGCAGGAAGCCCTTGTAGCAAGGAGCGCGTTGCGTGCAGTTGAGCAAGCGTCTTTTCAGCGAACTGCTGAACGGGCACGTCTTGCTGAATTGCGGACGCAGGCCGATCTTGCAGAGTTGCGTGCTGAACAGGCCCGTGCCCGCCTCGAAAGATCGGAAGTCCGTGCGCCGTTGGCAGGAGAGGCATTGATAGATCGTCCCAGCCAATGGTCTGGGCGGCCCGTTCAAATCGGAGAGAAAATCCTTGAACTCGCTCAGCCTGGCAAGACAAAGCTATTGATCCGGGTGCCGGTCGCAGATGCCATTCGTTATGAGATTGGAAATCCGGTCCGCTTCTATATGTCAAACAGGCCATTCGACCCTGTGGAGGCACGCCTTTCCAAAATAGATTTCGAGCCGTCCCTTTCTCCGAGTGGAATTCTGTCGTTTGAGCTCTCGGCGTCTTTCCCCGATGAAATTCAAACCAGCCTCCGCCTTGGAGCGCAGGGCAATGCAAAGGTCATCGGTCCAGAAAGCAATCTCTTTCTATACCTGTTTCGACGCCCTATCGCCTGGTTATCGAGAGCCTTGGCGTTATGACGGCGGCCAATCTGCAAAGGCTCCCGGCAGTGCGCCAGAATTTACAGTTGCTCCCGGAAAGCACGGATGAGAATGGCGCGCCGAGATGGCTCGTTTTTGACGCGCTACATAACCGCTATCACGCGTTGACGAAGCGCGGCCTGTTCCTTCTTGAAGCTTGGCGCGCGGGGCAGGAAATCACCGATTTTCTCAGTGATCTGAAGCACAGCGGCATTTATGTCGAGGCCGATGAGTTGGATAGTTTCGTAGTTTTCCTGGCGCGAAATGAACTCCTGGAGGCGCGGGGCGAGCTTGGCAGCGCAACACTGCTCCGCCGTAAAGCAGGGCAGGAGAAATCTTTTGAGACAAACCTGATCAAGAATTATCTTTTTTTCAGGGTACCTCTTGTTCATCCTGACTTGTTCCTCCGTAGAACTCTGCATCAGGTTTCGTGGGCCTTCTCGACTTGGCTTCAAGTTCTGACCCTGATCGCCGGTATTCTGGGGCTGTTTCTGGCGTTGCGCCAGTGGGACCTGTTCCTGGCGGAATTTCGGGGAGCTCTCTCCATACAGGGGGCGGTGTCTTTCCTGCTGGCCATCTCTGTCATCAAAATCATCCATGAACTGGCTCATGGTTATACGGCGCGCCGGTTCGGCTGCCGCGTCGCTTCGATTGGTGTCGCCTTTATCGTGCTTTTTCCCATCCTCTACACCGACACCACTGATACTTGGCGGCTTTCGGATAGATTCAAGAGGATTAAGGTTATCACAGCAGGCCTGAAGAGCGAGATATACTTGGCTGCCTGGGCCACCTTTTTTTGGGCGATACTGCCAGATTCTCAGGTTCGCTCGATCATGTTCTATGTTGCGACCACGGGTTGGATATCGTCCGCGATTATTAATCTCAGCCCGCTACTACGCTTTGATGGGTATTATGCTTTTAGCGATCTGTTGAGGATGGAAAACCTGCAGGCCAGAGGCTTTGCCTTGGCCCGCTGGCACCTTCGCCGTATAGTACTGGGCTTGCCCGACCCGGCGCCAGAATTTCTGCCACGTGGGAAAGCCCGGGTCGTCCTTGCCTATGCATATACGACGTGGGTCTATCGCTTTTTTGTTTTCCTTGGGATTGCGTTTCTGGTCTATCAAATGACTTTCAAGGTCCTTGGGGCTTTCCTCTTTGTTGTGGAGATCTACTGGTTTATTGCGCGCCCGGTTCTGAATGAACTCTCCGTATGGTGGGCGCGGCGAGGTTCAATAAGTTGGACAGCTTTTAGGCTGATGGTGTTGGGCCTGTGCGGCGCTGGATTCGTGTGGGCTGCGTGGCCCATGCCAAGAACGATTACGGCGCCAGCCGTTGTAAACGGGGAAGTCACGATTGTGCGTGCACCGCGAGATTCGGTGGTCGAGAGCGTACATTTTCAAGACGGCGACATGGTGGGCGAGACCGCGCCTCTGCTCGAGTTGGATACGCCGGATCTGCGCGCAGATCGCATCGCTCTTGCGCGGGAACTCCGTGGGCTGGATGCGCAAATTGATGCCGGTGCCGTAAAGCAGGGGGCACTTCCGCTCCTCCGCGAGCGGCGCGTTGAGGCAAGTGATCGTCTTTCGCAGATCGACGCGCGACTTGACCAGAATATCGTTACGGTGCCCCAGGAAGGACAGTTTTTCCGAAAAGGTGAGTGGGCCGCTGGGCAGTGGGTCGCGAAAAACATGCATCTCGGTCAAGTGATCGACCAGAGGCAGCTAAAGCTCTATGCATTGGTTCCCGAGGCTGATCTGTCTCGCCTGGACCCGAATAAATCAATCACGTTCACCGCGCCGTGGCCCCGTCAAATGTCCCTCGAGGATATACCGGTGCATGGCGATTTCATTCCGGTGCGGAGCGTGCCGTATGACGAGTTGTTCTTGGAGCATGGCGGGTCTGTTCAAAAGGCTGCTGGGCCCCAAGATCGCGCGTTGGAGAATCCATTTATGGCGATCGAACTGGAACTGCCTTCGGACTCGACGCAGCCAGCGCTCAGGCATCGTATCAGGGGTGTTGTGCGCTTTCGGACTTTCGACGAGAGCCTCCTTCTGCATTGGGTCACAACTCTGTCGCGTGTGATATGGCGAGAGATGCAGATATAAGCTTTGAGCTATCGGCATGCTTCTGGGGGAGAGTCTTGGCCATAACCATCCGGTTCCGGCAACCATCAGTGCCCTTCTGAGTTAAGCACTTCAACGTCTTGTCCGATCACCTCCGCTACAGAAGGGTAGAACCAGACGGTTGCGAACCAAGTCACGCTGTAGTCCGATTGCTTGTTGTCAATGGCTGTATTATCGCCAACGCGGAATCTCAATCAGGCCATGTTCAAAATGAACTGGTGTCGATCGCGGGAATGCGTATACGTACAACGGTACGTGCTGACCATGGTCAAAATGACGTTAAATACAAATAAGAAAACATTAAGAGCTGCAAATGCTGAGCACTGATCCCAAAACGATGAACCTTATTGCCCTTGCCGTCGCGAAAATTGGTTATGCGGGGCTTTCGTCTATCTCAAGACACTTGGGAAGTGACCTGGAGCTGGGTTTGATCGGATTTGCTGTTGTCTTGCGGACACGGCGCGATTGGTTCGCTCACATCAATGAGTATGGGTTGGACGAGGATGTGCTAAACAAAATCAATTCGCACAAAGGCTACTCAACCTCAATCTACGAGATTTCCAACTTTACCGCGATAAATCGCGCGACTGTACGTCGGAAAATGCTGAAATTGTCCGATATTGGTCTAATTTGGCGCGATGAAGAAGATCGGTGGCATTTGCGCGATTTCTCCCATGGAGAGCCATCCCGTCCAGCGCTCATGCTGCAGGAAATGCTGCATAGCTATGTTTCGATTACGAATGCTCTCGAGACACTGCTGCCCCAAGAGGTGGATGCAACCCGGAGCCGAGCGCTGGAGAGTGGTGTGAGTGTGAAGCCATACGCCCTGCTTGAAGAAGAGGCTTTAGAGAAAGAGCGCCGTGGTCTTGCCGAGTAGACGTGAAGGGCCCGCGTTTCTTAGGTCAGTGGTCATTGGTGCCGTATGCGTCGTCTGAGTCCAACCTTCTGGTCTGTACCGGCAAGGGTGCAGCGTTCCCTGTGGCAGGACAGGGCGTGGGTTGCGCAACGTGCGCTTCGAATCCGTTTCTCAGCCCGCTCGTGTGAAATCTACGCCGACTGGCATCGGCGCGGGCTGGGCGAGGCTCAGGCGCAGGCCGTGGCAGAGACGCTTCGACCCGCTTGCGCAGTCGGGGTGAATTCTTGTTAGCGGTCTTGCTCAGGATGCTCCCTTCTGCCTAGGAGTTTGGGCCCCTGGCAAACGTGGTGCGGTGCAATCCGTGGCGTGGGTCAGAGTAGGCGCCTGAAGGCCGCAGATAAGAACGTCGCCCAAGGTCTAACGCACTATCGTTAGAGCGGAGATAGAGACTTTCGGCATAGACTTGTCGCGACGTATCTTTCGCGTGCCCACACCATTGTTTGCGGTTCAACCAGTGCGCTCCCTTGAGATGTCCGGAACGCGAGATGACGCATACGAAGTGTCAATTTCCAGCCCTCTGCAATTCCTCGATACTTGCCGCGATTAGTGTCCACGCTTCGCTGGACGGCGGCTAGTGTAAAGAGAGGGGCGTCATAGAGATGCGGAAGGTCATGAGGCACATTGAGGATGTGACGACGCTCGCGCCGCGGGTTTTCATACCCCTTGGCATTGTCCTCGGTGTCGTTGCATTGTCAGGGGTCGGCAATCCGGATCACGGAACGGGCGATGGGCGAACGCCGGCTGCCGACGCTCGGTCTACCGTGACCATCCCTAGCAAGCGGGAAGCGAGCGTTCAAGAGCGGCGCCGCGATGCAGTCTCGCAGGTGCTACTGGGCCCCCCTCCGCGGAACTGAAAAGTTGACGCACCTACGGAGAACCTAAGCCGAGGCTGTGGCACTGGAGCATGTGTTCCGGATGATTTGTGTTCAAAATGCGCTACGGACGGGTGGCAAGCACAAAGCAGACATCACGCCCTCGCTGATCACGCCCAGTTCGAGTGGACCGGAGGCGAGGTGACTTTGTCATCCATTCTTTCCGACAATGCTCTCCTAGCCGGTGAACCTCGGCAATCACCGATTGGGGTGCTTCGGAAGCCGGCCGGCGCCTGGTGTCCGGCATCGTCGGTAGTCTGATGTTAGTGAGTAATGGCACACTCGTACGCAAGCGACCACCCGAAGGCGGACTACCCCGTATGGAAGGGTTTGCATCTTTTGGATTCTCTCGGTGGCAGCCACATCTAAGACGCCTCACCCTACCTATATGGACAGTTCGCATGTGCGCATGTCGGGGATAGGAGCCGCGTGTCTTGACAGGTAATTTGGACGATGACGAAAGAAATCGACATTACGGAAGAGCAAAACCCAATGAGCACGTTCCAAGACGTGGTAAAGTGCTGTCACCCTGGCACGCGGATCATATATTATAGGGGAAATGCCGTGGCCGGATCAGTTCTTGCGCGGCAAGTTCGCAATTCCTACGCCGCTGGGTTGGTAGAGTTGGTGCAGCGACGTATCAAGGGGGGCAGGGTTGGAGGGTTCGAGTACATCGCCGTGCGCAAGGCGTTACGATAAACCGGCCTTCTGTGGTGAAGTGTACTTTTCCGCATCCCCTGCCGATCGGGCTTTCCTGTTCCCCGTCCATTAATTATGGCTCCCGCATAGCTCTTTTCCTGTTTAGAGCGAAGGCTCGAACCAAGTTGTCGATGCTGACAGAGGCGATCTCGAGGTCATGTCGCGGGGGCACTTCTGTGGTTGCCGCCCGTTATGCAAGAAGTTTCTGACCCTTTTGGCGTGTGATCGAGTGCGGTCTTCTGTCAGGCCTCGTTTTGCGGCGCTCCAGAAGCCGCGGGCCGGTATGGTGATCAGCGGATCGGGTCCAAATCTACCCACCGAGGTACAGGCTCCTAGTGCCCCACTGGTTTTCCCGATCCGGATCTGTTCGATCGTTGCGCCCATTCAGGTCTTCGCCTTCTCACACTCCCCATTGCACCGATACTGGCTGGTTACAGCATGATGATCATGCCGCTGTTGCCAGCACCGGATCCCTATAATCCTCGTTTTTAGTCAAGATGGCCCAAATCTGCCGCGCCATCTTGTTGGCCAGCGCGATCGCGACCAGTATCTTCGGTTTGCGTGCCAGCATCCGGCCAAGCCAGCTGTCCGTCGGGATCTTATGGCGCGCGCGGCCCATGATCCGGGTCATCGCCCCGATGATTAGAAGCCGTCGGATGTCAGTCTGACCGGCCTTCGATATTCGCCCCAGGCGCTCCTTGCCGCCGGAAGAGTGCTGGCGCGGCACCAGTCCCAGCCAGGCCGCGAAATCCCGGCCCCGCTTGAACTGCGCCATGTCCGGCGCAAAGGCCTCGACCGCGAGCGACGTCAGAGGCCCGACCCCCGGCATGGTCTGCAGACGGCGCGCCGTGTCGGTCCCGGCCGCCAGCTCCTTCAGAGCCGTGGTCTTCACGTCGATTCTGTCAGTCTTCTCGGCGATCTGTGCCAGCAGGTCGCGGCATTCCGCGATGATCAGCGCCGGCAGGTCGCAGGTGGGATCTTCGATCAGCGCCTCGATCCGCTTGAGATGGCCGATGCCGGCAGGAAACACATGCCCATACTCGTAGAGCACCGCCCGCAGCGCGTTCACCAGTTCGGTGCGCTGATGGACAAGGCGCTCACGGCCGCGGAAAAGCATCGCCTTGGCCTGTTGGTCCTCCGTCTTGGGAGCGACGAACCGCATCTCGGGCTGGCGTGCGGCGATCACGATAGCCTCAGCATCGGCCGCGTCGTTCTTCTGGCGCTTCATGAAAGGCCTGACGTATTGCGGCGCAATGAGCTTGGCATCATGGCCGAGCTGCGCCATCTCGCGCGCCCAGTAGCTGGCGCTGCCGCAAGACTCGAACACGACCATGCAGGCTGGATGTTCGGCCATGAACCGCCGGAATTGCTCGCGCGTCAGCTTCTTGCGAAACACTACATCCCCCGCCGTCGTCGCTCCGTGGAGTTGGAAAACACGCTTTGCCAAGTCTACCCCGATTATCGTATCTTTCGTGTCGCCGTCCTCTCCGCTTCGTGGCTATCAGACCACTATCCTGGCACATTGCGATGCCGTCTGGGGAGGGCGGCAACCATCCCATCTAACCGGGTGTTCCAGAAAGTAAAGCATGGGGTCCATCCGACAGGCCAGATCAAGGCTGCAGCAGGTGGATCATCGGATGCTTGATCCGGTCTGTCCTCGACGCTTCACGATCTACTGGCTCGCAGGGCGAACTTTGGACCGTTTCTGGCACCGCACCAGAAACTCACGAAGTAGGCAGCAGTTTTCACGATTCTTGAATTCCAAGAGGCCATATTTTTATGGCTTCCTGCTCGATGTAATGTCTTCGGGAGGCAGGGGTCGTAGGTTCGAATCCTGCCACTCCGACCAATATTTTCAAAGACTTACAAGTCCTCCGCTAACGCGCTTA
>PR_CR_10_Liq_1_inCRDRAFT_1000521_pt1 | contig 23978 bp, 22 predicted proteins | sample PRCRCaboRojoPR_3_FD_10241 | JGI IMG/M metagenome (IMG submission 10241)
GCATCGCGCAGGCAGTCGAAGAGCCGCCAGAAGCCGCCGAGCGCCGCCGCGCCCGCTCCTTCCACGCCGGCCACCGGCGCGATGCCGGCGAAGCCCTCGCTGCCGCCCAGGGCATAGCCGGCGAACAGCCGCGCCTCGGCCTGGGCCCAGGTGTTCTGCTCGGTCTCCGGCAGCTGGAGCCCGGCCTTGTGGGCGCCGTCCAGGCCCCAGCGCAGGTTGGACGCCGCGAGCCAGTCCCGCACCCGGGCCACGGCGTCGTCATCGAGGCCGAACTGCGCCGCCAGCTCCGGCACGTCCAGGTAGGACAGCACCTCGGACTGGGTGAAGCGGCTCTCCGGCAGCGCCAGCAGGCGCAGGAACACGCGCACCAGCGGGTGCTCGTCGGCAACCGCAATGTCGGAGAGATTCCAGGGGATGCAGGGCGCGCCGGTGTCGGCCTCCGCGTCGCCGACCCCAGCATCCCCAGGGTGTTGATCGAAGACGGCAGCGATGTCCGGGGCGTAGCGGGCGATGTCCGGCACCATCACGAGGACATCTTCCGGGCGCAGGTCCGGCTTCGCCTCGAACAGGGCCAGCAGGCTGTCGTGCAGCACCTGACACTCGCGCGCCGGGCTGTGGCAGAGGTGGACCTGCACGGAGTCATCGGCCACTGCGGCTGTACGCTGGTGCGGCACCGGCACCGCCGTCAGCCCGAACAGGTCCCGTTGTATCCGGCCCAGCAGGGTGTCGGGCCACTCGCTGACATAGGCATCCCGGTCCTCCAGCGGCGCTTCGTCCTGCAACAGCAGATCCTGCAGCGCCTGGCCCTGGCGGCCCCAGGAGCCGAGCAGGGGGTTGCCCGCCTCCCACAGATCGGCCTCGTCCGGTCGCAGCAGGCGCTTGCGGGCGAGGCTCTTCTGCGACACCAGGTCGGACCAGAACTCCGCCGTCGGCGTGTGCAGGTAGACATCCACATCGCTGTGACGGGCAAGGGCCTGGAACACCTGCACCAGCACCGGCGGCAGGCTGGAGACGGCGAAGACCGCCACCCGCTCCGGCAGGCTGACTGGGGCCTGCGGCTGCGCAAGCGCCTCCAGGAGCCGGTCCAGCACCGCGACCCGCTGCTGCCGCTCGCGATCCGCCACCAGCCGCCGCCAGAGCGCCCCTTGCCAGGGCTCGGCATTGGCCGCGTCAGGCTCGTCGGCCTCGCGGCCCTGGGTCCAGGCGCGGATCAGCGCCGGGCGATAGAGCTGGCAGCGGTCGAAGACATCGGCGATGCGCGCCGCGAGCTGCCAGCGCTTGCGCCCGTCCGTGTCGCCTTGCAGATAGCGTTGCAGGGGGGCAAACGCCGGCTCCGACAGCAGCGCCGGCAGCTCGGCGAAGACCTGCCAGGCCATGGCGTCCAGCGTCAGCGGATCGGTGTCCGGCAGGTCGTTCAGCAGCCCGCGGGCCAGGCGCCAGACGAAGCTGGCCGGCAGCGGATAGTCCAGATTCGCCGCGACGCCGCACACCTCGGCGAGCCTGAGATTCACCCAGCGCGCCATGGCGGGGCTCGCGGCCACCACGGTGGCCGGTGTGAGCACGGACGCAGGCGGCGCAGCCACCAGTTGCCGGGCCAGCTCGGCGAGCAGCTGCTCGACGCGGTTGGAGCGGATGACGGTGAGCATGCGGGGGCGCGGCGGCTCGGGCAGTCGCTGTTGGTGGAGCTGCGGGGAGTCTAGCGCGGGCGGTGGCTCAAGCGCTGAGCCTGTGGATCGAGCGTCCAAGCCCAACGCCCCGCCCCAAGGCCCAACAACCCCAGCCCCACCAGTAACCAGGTGCCCGGCACCGGCACAGAGCTCGGGTCGAGCACCGCGAGCGACAGCATGGTCGCGGCGGCGGCGCGGGTGACTTCCAGTGCGAAGTCGTAGTCGAGCAGATCGGAGGTGTCGTTGACGGTGTGGTAATAGGGGTTGCTGCTCCAGATCCTGCCCGGCTCGGCGTCGATGGCGAGCATGGAGGCGGAGCCTGGGTAGCGGGAGGCGGCAAAGGGCTCGTGGTCGCTGTAGCGCGGGTCGGTGTAGTGCGCCGTGCCGGTAAGCCCAGTGAAGGCATCGACGTTGGCGAGGAAGGCGTCCACGATCCAGCGGTCGCCGAGCAGGTCCAGGTCGTTGGCCGGATCGATGTCCGGATAGCCGATCATGTCCAGGCTGATCATGCCGCGGATGCGCTCGCCCGCGGCCTTGGCGTCGGCGGCATAGGCATAGCTGCCCCGCATGCCCTGCTCTTCGGCATTGAAGCCGATGAAGCGGATGGTGGCGTCGAAGGCGTAGGGGCTCAGCACACGGGCCACCTCCAGCAGGCCTGCGGTGCCGCTGGCGTTGTCGTCCGCGCCGGGGGCATCGGTCATGGACGGGTTGCCCGCGCTGCGCGAGGCGATGGAGTCGAAGTGCGCACCGATGATGAAGATGTCATCGGGCCGGGTCAGGCCGGGCAGCGTCGCCTCGACATTGGCCAGATCGTGCCCGTTGTACCTGAAGGCGTGCTCGGCGACCTGGAGCCCGAAGCCGGCGAAGGCGTCGAACAGGTAGTCGGTGGCGACCGCGTTCTCTGGTGCCGCGTAGTAGCGGGTGCCGAGGCCCTCGAGCGCTTCCACGTGCTCCTGAAAGCGGTCGTGGGAGAGCCCGTCCAGAATCGAGGCGACCATGGGTGCGCCCTGGGACGGTGCGGCGAGCAGCGCGAGCGCCAGCGCGGCGCCCGGTAACAGCAGTCTGTGCATGAAGCTGGCGTCCTCGTGTGCGGTGTGGTTGACGGCGCCCGTGGCCGGCTGCCGGCGGCGACCGCCCGCGTGGGGCCACGGCCGGTGTGCGTACAAGGTAACCGCGACGACGGGATGCGAGCGCGCTGGCGGCGGCTTTTCTTGAGCCCGCGCAATGGCGCCGGGGAGAGTCGGCAGGCATTGCGAACCGGATCGGACCTTGTGCCCTGTCCGCCCGGCGCCTGCCCCACTGCACACCAACGGCCTCGGATCGCAGCGGGCCGACCAGGGTGCCAAGCACTCAAGCGCCCGCTATGATGGGTATCGGCTGCACGCTTGCGGAGCATGGGCAATGAACTGGCACGAGATCTGCTCACACCCGGCACTGAAGGATCTCCCCTTCAAGCTGGAGACCGACCGTTGGGGACATATCGTGATGAGTCCGGCGTCCAATCGACATTCGCTGTTGCAGGGGGAGATCCAGACGCTGCTGGGTCGCCATGCGCGCGGCGGCACCGCGTTTCCGGAATGCAGCATCGACACCAGCGCGGGCATCAAGGTCGCGGACGTCGCCTGGACAAGCCGGGACTTCCTGGCCCGCCACGGCGCCGCGAACCCTTACCCGGAGGCGCCGGAGATCGTCTTCGAGGTGCTGTCCGATTCCAACACCCGCGCCGAGATGGACGAGAAGAAGGAGCTCTACTTCGCCCGCGGCGCGCAGGAGTTCTGGCTCTGCGACACCGACGGTGCCATGACTTTCCACAACAACCACGCGGTGCTGGCGCGAAGCGCGCTGGTGCCGGACTTCCCGGACCGGGTCACCCTGCCCTTCTGACCGGTCTCCCGGCTGGAAGAGCAGGTCGTCTGACCGATCATCGGCAACCGCGAGCCGAGCCCATGGAACGCGCCTACCGCCTCATCATTTCCTGTCCGGACCGGGTGGGCATCGTCGCCGCGGTCAGCGACTTCATCGCCGTGCACGGCGGCTGGATCACCGAGGCCCATCACTACACGGACCCGGCGAGCCAATGGTTTTTCATGCGCTACGTGGTGCGGGCGTCATCCCTGCCGTTCGGGCTGGAGGGGCTCAAGGCGCACTTCGCGCCGGTGGCCGGGCGCTTCGACATGCAGTGGTGCGTGTATGACACCGGCATCAACAAGCGCGTGGTGCTGCTCGCCAGCAAGCAGGCACATTGCCTGTCGGACCTGCTGTATCGCTGGCGCAGTGGCGAGATGGCCTTCGACATCCCCTGTGTGATCTCCAACCACGATGAGCTGCGCAGCTATGTCGAGTGGCATGGCCTCGACTATCGCCACCTTCCAGTGGACGCGGCGGACAAGGCGACTCACTTTGCGGCCGTGGAGCAGGCGCTGGCCGCAGCGCGGCCGGATGTCATCGTGCTCGCCCGCTACATGCAGATCCTTCCGGAGCAGATCTGCGCCCAGTATCCGGCGCGCATCATCAACATCCACCACAGCTTCCTGCCCAGCTTCGTCGGCGCCCGGCCCTACCACCAGGCGGCAGCCCGCGGCGTGAAGCTCATCGGCGCCACCTGCCACTATGTGACCACGGAGCTGGACGCGGGGCCGATCATCGAGCAGGACGTGGTGCGCGTGGGCCACCACAACACAGTCGAAGACATGATCCGCCTCGGCAAGGATGTCGAGAAGCAGGTGCTGGCCCGGGGGCTTCGCTTCCACCTCGAAGACCGGGTGCTGGTGCACGGCAACAAGACCATCGTGTTCGGATGATTCTGGTCGTCATGGGCGTGAGCGGCGCCGGCAAGAGCACCCTGGGCCGGGCCTTGTCGGAAGCCCTCGGCTGCAGCTTCATCGACGCCGATGACCACCACCCGCCGCAGAACATCGCCAAGATGCGCCGCGGCGAGCCCCTCACCGACGCCGACCGCGGGCCCTGGCTCGACCGGCTGCACGGGCTGTTGCGGGAGCAGGACACCGCCGGCAAGGACAGGGTGCTCGCCTGCTCGGCGCTCAAGGACAGCTACCGCACCCGGCTCACGGCCGGGCTGCGGGATGTCCGGTTCGTGCTGCTGGTGGGGACTCCCGCGCAGCTGCGGCAGCGACTCGCAGCGCGCCGGGACCATTTCATGCCGCCGGCACTGCTGCAGAGCCAGATCGAGGCCCTGAGCGTGCCGGAGGACGCCATCGAGGTGCCCATCACCCTGCCGACGGCGGCCCAGGTGGCGTTGGTGCAGGACGCACTCACGGGCGACGAGCAACCGCCCGACGCTTGAGCCGTCGTGACGGTCTCTGCCACGCGCCCGCGCAGGTCTAAGCCAATCCCTTCAAAGTCTGTCAGGAGATCGCCATGGAGCTCTACCAAGCACAGGTCATCGCCGACGGTCTTGCCTTTCCGGAAGGCCCCCGCTGGCACGACGGGCGCTTTTGGTTTACCGACCAGCACGCCCATCGGGTGCTGGCGATGGCGGCCGACGGCGGCCTGACGACCATCGCCACCACCGAAGACCGACCCGGCGGGCTCGGTTGGCTGCCGAACGGGGAGCTGCTCTGTGTGCTGATGACGACGCGACAGATTGTCCGCGTCGTCGACGGCGGGCTGCGGCCCTACGCGGACCTGTCGCAGCACGCCCCCTGGCACTGCAATGACATGGTGGTGGACAGCGCGGGCCGGGTCTACGCCGGCAACTTCGGCTACGACGTGGATGGCGGTGCGCCCAAGACACCGACGGAGCTCCTGCTGGTGGAGACCGACGGCAGCATCACGCCCTTCGCCGATGGGCTCATCTTCCCCAACGGCTCCGCCATCACGCCGGACGGCCGCAACCTGTTGGTGGGCGAGACCTTCGCCAACCGCGTGAGCTGGTTTGAGCTTGGTCCGGACGGGCGCATGACGGACCGCGGCCTCTGGGCGGGGCTTGGCGAAGCCACGCCGGACGGCATCTGTCTGGACGCCGACGGCGCGCTGTGGATCGCCTCCCCCGGCACGCACGAGACCCTGCGCGTCGCCCGCGGCGGCGAGATCCTCGCCCGCTGCGAGACCACCGGAACCCCTTACGCCTGCATGCTCGGCGGCCCGGAGCGGCGCACGCTGCATGTCTGCACTGCCGAGACCTGCGACCCGGAACAGGCCGCACAGCTCAAGAGCGGGCGTATCGAGGCGGTGGAGGTCGCCGTGCCCGGCGCGGGACTGCCCTGAGCTGCGGGGGCCGCCGCCGGCGAAGACAGCGTCTCGCCCGTCGCTGCGCCGATCGGTAAGCTCCTCTGACGCATTCACCATGTGCCGCTACCACGCAGGAGCCGCTCCATGCCCCCCATCCACCCTGACACCCTCCGCGGCCAGCGCGCGCTGGTCACCGGCGCCAACTCCGGCATCGGCGCCGCCGTGGCGCGGGCGCTGGCACAGGCCGGCGCGCGCGTCGTCATCAACTACGTGGTGAATCCGGAAGCCGCCGCGGCGCTGGTTGAGGACATCCGCACGGAGGGCGGCGAGGCCATGGCGCTCGAGGCCGATGTCAGCGACGAGGGCCAGGTACAGCGGATGTTCAGGGACATGCTCGACGCCTGGGGCGGGATCGAGATCCTGGTGGCGAACGCCGGGCTGCAGCGCGATGCCCCCTTCCACGAGATGACGCTCGCGCAATGGAACAAGGTGCTGGAGGTGAACCTGACGGGGCAGTTCCTGTGTGCGCGGGAGGCGGTGCGGGCCTTCCTGCGCCAGGGCATCGACGCGAAGCTGTCCTGTGCCGCGGGCAAGATCATCTGCATGTCGTCGGTGCACGACATCGTGCCCTGGGCCGGGCACGTGAACTACGCCACCTCCAAGGGCGGCGTGCTCATGTTCCTGAAGAGCCTGGCCCAGGAGGTGGCCGAGCACCGCATCCGGGTCAACGGCATCTCACCGGGGGCCATTCGCACCCCCATCAACCGCTCCGCGTGGGAAACCGCGGAGGCGGAAGCAGACCTGCTGACGCTGATCCCTTACGGGCGCATCGGCGAGCCCAGCGACATCGGCCGCGCCGCCGTCTGGCTGGCGTCGGACGACTCGGACTATGTCACCGGCACGACGCTCTATGTGGACGGCGGGATGACGCTCTATCCCGGGTTCCGGGAGGGTGGCTGAGCGCGCCCGTCAATCCGGCCCGGTGCGCACTGGCTTCAGCAGGCGCAGGTCCGGTCGCCGCACCGGCCGCGCGCGGCTCAGCCGGCTCGCGCCGCCGTCGCCGAGCAGCGTGGCGTGATCGGTCACAGTACCTGCGGCGCAGTGCAGGTGCTCTATGTGATCGGATCGGCGCTCGCCACATAAGGGTGTGCCGCATCACACCGCGGCAGGTGCGTCCTGACCAGCTCAAGACCAATCACAGGGCGCCGCACGCCTCGTGCGCCTATCCGCTCCGCTTGCTTGAGGCTATCAGGAATACCTTCGAATTGGGCGACAGTGAATTCGCTGTGCAACACCCCGAAAAGCAGCATCAGGCATTCCCTGCTGCATGCTCGCTCCAACACGGCCGGAAGCAGCGGATTCGGCGGCAAACGCTCGCCAATACAGCGATAAGGTGCAATGATCGGCCGGCGCATCACCGCATTGCCGGCATGGGATGAGTGGCGTAGCATCCCGGCTGCGGCTGCCGGCGTACCATACGATAACCGCGCTTGACCAGCCACCCGGAGCCCACCGAGATCCAGCCGGCACCGTGGCCGCAGGGCGCCGCCGTGGCCTCACCAGAGGAGAAAGCACCATGAGATTCATCCGCAACCTGGCCATTACGGCACTGCTCGCCGGCATCGGTTCTGCTGCACACGCAGAGGTCTTCATGAGCTCACAATGGGCGAAACAGGCCTGCAACGCCTGGAACAGCAATGCGACTTTGACGAGCAAGCTTGCCAAGTGGGCGCAGAATGATGATGGCCGCGGCTTCAAGACCATTCATCTGTATCGGGACAAGTGCGGGCTCGGCACTAAGGTTGAGCTCAAGATCACGAACAAGGACGGGAAGGCTGTCTGCACTTATGGCGGCGCAGTGACCAATAACTCACCGGATTACGGCGTCGATTATTTGATGCATGCGAGCGACGAAGATTGGACCTGCATGGGTGAGGGCAAGTCCGGCTGCGGCGCCATGGGTGCCATGACCACCGGCAAGCTCAAATTCAGCGGTCCGAAGATGGAGGCCATGGGCGTGATGGGGCCGTTCAACCAGTTCCTGCAGCTCACCGGCAGCGTCGGCGGCGACAAGAGCGCCTGCCCCTAGTGGCGCAAGCAGGCCGGTTTCCCGGCCCGCCGCGAAGGGCCCGGGCACCCCGAGGTGGCCGGGTCCTTGCGCGTATGCATCCGTCATATCAAAACGGCGTGCCACGGCCTCCCGTACCGGCCTTGCTGAAGGCGCACTTGGCTCGGCACAACGACGCCGCGGGATGACCCGCTCACTGGGCGACGCGGGTCGCGGTGCGCGGCTCCGGTGGTGCGAGCGCCGTTATGTCATGCTGCGCACCGGCATGAGCAACGACGGCGTAAGCGATGGAAGTCCTGTTGATTCTGGTGCTGGTCCTCACGAACGGCGTCTTCGCCTTATCGGAGATCGCGGTGGTGTCGGCCCGGCCCGCGCGGCTCGGGGAGCTTGCGGAGCGGGGCCGGCGCGGTGCTCGCCGCGCGCTGGCACTGAAAAGCGATCCGGGTGCCTTTCTATCCACCATTCAGGTGGGCATCACGCTGGTGGGGGTGCTCATGGGGGCGCTCGGCGAAGCCGCGCTGGCCGAGCCGGTGCGAGAGACGCTGTCCAGCATCCCGGTGCTCGCAGCCTATGCAGATGCGCTGGCGCTGGTGCTGGTGGTGGGCGCGATCACTTACCTCTCAGTGGTCGTCGGTGAGCTGGTACCCAAGCAGCTGGCGCTGCTGGCGCCGGAAGCCCTGGCGGCGCTGGTTGCGACCCCGCTGGGCTGGCTGTCGCGGGCCGCGCTGCCGGTGGTCTGGCTGCTGTCGGCCTCCAGTGCCCTGCTCATGCGCCTTATCGGCGCCCGCCGCGATGGCGAGCCACCGGTGAGTGACGAGGAGATCCGTGTGCTGATGGCGCAGGGAGCGGAGGCCGGGGTCTTCCACGCGAGCGAGGGGCCCATGGTCGCCAATGTGCTGCGCCTGGACGAGCAGCGCATCGACGCCATCATGACGCCCCGCAACGAGATCGAGGCGCTGGACCTGGAGCAGGAGCCGGAAGCGCTGAGGCTGTCGCTCGCCGCCCTCACCCACACCCTGGTGCCGGTCCATCGCGGCGGGCTGGACCAGCAGTTGCTCGGCATCATCAAGATGACGGAGCTGCTGCCGCGTTGCCTCACCGCGGCAGATCTGTCGGCGGAAGCGCTGGCAGCGCAGGTGCAGCCGCCGTTGTTCGTGCCCCAAAGCCTGAACGGCGCGCAGTTGCTGGAGACCTTCCGCGACCACCGGATCAATCTGGCGCTGATCGTGGACGAATACGGCAGCCTCGAGGGGGTGGTGACCCTCGCCGATGTGCTGGCTGCCATCGTCGGGACGCCCCTGGGCGAGGATGTCGCGAACGCCGACGAAATCACGCAGCGTGCCGACGGCTCATGGCTCGTGGACGGCAGTATGGCGCTCGAGCGCCTGCGCGCGGAGCTCGGCGCCGCAGCACCACTACCGGGTGAGGCAGAGGCCGGGTTCCACACCGTCGGCGGCTTCGTGATGCATGCGCTGGGGCGGGTGCCGCGGGCATCGGAGCACTTCGAGGCGGCCGGGCTGCGCTTCGAGGTGGTGGACATGGACCAGCAGCGCGTGGATAAGGTGCTGGTGGAGCGCGTCGCTGATGGGGGCACAGCGGCGGATGCTGGTGCCGACACTGGAGCGAGTCCGTCCTGACGCCGGAAGGCCGCCACACAAGCCCACGCAGCTCACCGTCTACGCACTTGAACCCAGCGGAGAGAGCGCGATACAGCCCTTTAAGCTCAAACAGGGACCGGTTCCGGCAGCGTCGGCGCTAAGGAGCATGCCGCCCCGTTTTCTCGGCACGCGATGGAATCAAGAGGGCGTGCATGCAACGCAGTTTTGTATAGCGTCCCCATATCATGCGAGCGTAGGCGCTCGCTCCGCGACTCTCAGTCGGGTAGGAAGTCTGGGTCCAGCACCTGAGCCTCCGCGAAGGGGCACCGCTCAGGGAAGCGGTCAGGTGCAAGCCCGGTCTCGAGCGCCGCAGCTCGGCGCGCCTTGGGGTAGGCGTAGCCCGTATAGTCCGGTAGAAGATGCCGCAGAGAGGGGCTCTGTCGCAGCAGGGAGTCGAGCTGGTCCCGCTGCTCGGCGATGGTGCCGGCCCAACCCGACGAGCGCTTCGCGGGTTGGTACCGCCACTGCAAAAGGTGCTGCAACAGCACCTTGAGCCGACTTTCCAGCTCCCGCCGCTCGCTCGCACCCAAGGCCTCGATCTGTTCGGCGATATGGGACAGGTCGGCCTCGGCGATCAGCCCGGCACGCAACAGCCGGGCCTGCTCCTCGGCCCAGGCGTGGAAGTCCCGCTCATAAAGGCTCGGCTGGTGGCTCATGGCAGCAGCCGTTGCAGCCTCTGCCCGAACCGCGGCGTCAGCATCCGCCGGCAGGCGTCCACGCAGACCGCAAGCCTGACGGGCGCCGATAACGGCACGGCGGGCAGTCGCAAGGCTGTTGCGGCCCTCAGTTCTTGGACTTGTCCACCAGCTGCTTCTCGCGGATCCAAGGCATCATTTCCCGCAGGCGCTCCCCCACCTGCTCGATCTGGTGCTCCTGGCCCAGGCGGCGCATGGCCTTCATGGACGGGGCGCCGGACTGGTTCTCCAGGATGAACTCCTTGGCGAAGCTGCCGGATTGGATCTCGCCGAGGATGCGCTTCATCTCGGCCTTGCTCTGGTCGGTGATGACCCGCGGGCCGCGGGTCAGGTCGCCATACTCCGCCGTGTTGCTGATGGAGTAGCGCATGTTGGCGATACCGCCCTCATAGATGAGGTCGACAATCAGCTTGACCTCGTGCAGGCACTCGAAGTAGGCCATCTCCGGCTCGTAGCCCGCCTCCACCAGGGTCTCGAAGCCGGCCTGGATGAGTGCCGTCAGACCACCGCAGAGCACCGCCTGCTCGCCGAAGAGGTCGGTCTCGCATTCTTCGCGGAAGCTGGTCTCGATGATGCCTGCGCGACCACCGCCATTGGCACTGGCGTAGGCCATGGCGATGTCACGGGCACTGCCGGTGGCGTCCTGCTGCACGGCGATGAGACTCGGCACGCCGCCGCCCTGGGTGTAGGTGCTGCGCACGAGGTGGCCCGGACCCTTGGGCGCAATCATGATCACGTCCAGATCCGCCCGCGGCTCGATGGCGCCGAAGTGGATGTTGAAGCCGTGGGCGAAGGCCAGGGCCGCGCCCTCTTTGATGTTGGGCTCGATCTGGTCCTTGTAGAGCTTGGCCTGGTGCTCGTCCGGCGCCAGGACCATGACCACATCGGCGCCGTCCACGGCCGCCGGGATGTCGCGCACCTCAAGCCCGGCATTGGTGGCCTTGGCGGCGGAGGCACTGCCCGGGCGAAGCCCGACGACGACGGACACGCCGCTGTCCTTCAGGTTGTTGGCATGGGCATGGCCCTGGGAGCCGTAGCCGATAATGGCCACCTTGCGGCCCTGAATCAGCGAAGGGTCGGCGTCTTTGTCGTAGTAGACGTTGATGGGCATGGTGGGTCCTTGGTTGTAGAAGAAAATCTTGGAGATGCGCAGGGCGATGTGTTGCTGAGTAACGAGGCTTGAGGAAGACGCAGGCGCGCCCGAGATGCGGCGCCTCGGTCCTGATTACTCGTCACTCGCTACTCACAGCGTCAACCCTTTCTCGCCGCGAGAAATGCCGGTAGGCCCGGAGCGGACGACCTCGGTGATGAGCCCCTCCGGCACGGCCTCGATGAAGGCGTCGAGCTTCTTCGACGCGCCCGTCAGCTCGACGACATAACTCACGTCGGTCACGTCGATGACCTTGGCGCGAAAGATCTCCGTCAGGCGCTTCAGCTCTTCGCGGTCCGGGCGGGCGGCCTTAAGCTTGATGAGCATCATCTCGCGCTCGATGTGCTCGCCCTCGGACAGATCCTGGAGCTTGACCACGTCGATGAGCTTGTTCAGCTGCTTTTTGATCTGCTCGACGATGTCGTCGTTGCCGCTGGTCACCAGCGTCATGCGCGAGAGCGTCGGCTCATCCGTCGGCGCGACGGTCAGTGACTCGATGTTGTAGCCGCGGGCGGAGAACAGCCCGGCGATGCGCGAGAGCGCGCCGGATTCGTTTTCCACCAGCATGGAGAGGATGTGTCTCATTCGGATTCGCTTCCGGACGGGCAGGAGTTTCTATGTTCGGCAACTGGGCCAGGTACGGTCATACGTGGTGCAGGCAGCAGAGCAGTGCAGACGTGCAGGGGGCCATCCGCGCCGGCTGTGCCCTTCCGCACCCGTGCACGCCTGCACCGGTCTGCGCCCTGTGCTTCTGCGTCATTCAGTCGCCGGCATGGGGCTTGTCTTCGCACCCGCCTCAGGCGAGCTCCCGCTCCGACATCGTCGGCGGCAGCTCCATCTCGTGGTGGCCCTTGCCGGCGGCGATCATGGGATAGACGTTCTCGGCCGGATCGACGATGACGTCCAGGAAGACGAAGCGATCTTTCATCCCGAAGGCCTCGCTCATCGCCGCCTCCAGCTCATCCGGCTTCTCCACCCGCATGCCGACGTGGCCGAAGCTCTCGGCGAGCTTCACGAAGTCCGGCAGCGCGTCCACATAGGAATGCGCATAGCGGCTCTCGTAGAAGAACTCCTGCCACTGCCGGACCATGCCCATGTAGCCGTTGTTGAGCAGGACCACCTTCACCGGCAGATCGTACTGCTTGCAGGTGGCCATCTCCTGAATGCACATGAGGATGCTCGCCTCGCCGGAGATGCAGGCGACGGGCGCGTCCGGATAAGCGAGCTGCACGCCCATGGCCGCCGGCAGGCCGAAGCCCATGGTGCCGAGGCCGCCCGAGTTGATCCAGCGCCGCGGCTTGTCGAACGGGTAGAACTGGGCCGCGAACATTTGATGCTGGCCCACGTCGGAGGTGAGGAACAGCTCGCCGTTGGTGACCTTGTACAGGGTTTCCACCGCGAACTGCGGCTTGATGACAGGGCTGGTGCGGTCGTAGCGCAGGCAGTCCATGCGCTTCCAATCGTCGATCTGCTGCCACCAGGCGGTGAGCGCATCGCGATCCGGCCGCCCGCCCGTGTCCTTCAGCACCGCCAGCATATCCTTCAGCACCGTCTGCACCGGGCCGACGATGGGCACATGCACTTTGACGGTTTTGGAGATGGAGGACGGGTCCACGTCCACGTGGATGATCTCGGCATGTGGACAGAAGTGCTCGATCTTGCCCGTCACCCGGTCGTCGAAACGGGCGCCGATGGCGATGAGGCAGTCCGTCTCGTGCATGGCCATGTTGGCCTCGTAGGTGCCGTGCATGCCGAGCATGCCGAGGAACTGCTGGTCGGTCATGGGATAGGCGCCAAGGCCCATCAGCGTGCTGGTGATGGGGAAGCCGAGCTCCCGCACCAAGGCCGTCAGCGCCTCCGCGGCATCGCCCAGCACCACGCCGCCGCCGGTGTAGACCACCGGCCGCTTCGCCGCCAGCATCTTCTCCACGGCCTTCTTCATCTGTCCCTGGTGCCCGCGCTGCGCCGGGTTGTAGGAGCGCATGGCGATCTCGGCGGGATACCTGTATGGGATCTTGATGTTCGGATCGGTCACGTCCTTGGGGATGTCCACCACCACCGGGCCGGGCCGGCCCGAGCCGGCGATGAAAAAGGCCTTCTTGATGGTCTCGGCGAGGTCCTCCACCCGCTTCACCAGGAAGTTGTGCTTGACGCAGGGCCGGGTGATGCCGACCGTGTCCACCTCCTGGAAGGCGTCGCTGCCGATGACGGGCGTCGGCACCTGGCCCGTGATGATGACCATGGGGATGGAGTCCATGTGCGCAGTGGCAATGCCGGTGACAGCATTGGTGGCGCCGGGACCGGAGGTGACGAGGCAGACGCCCACTTTGCCGGTGGCACGGGCATAGCCGTCCGCGGCATGGGTGGCGCCCTGCTCGTGGCGCACCAGGATGTGCTTGATCTCGTCGCGCTTGAACAGCGCGTCGTAGATGTGGAGCACCGCACCGCCTGGGTAGCCGAAGACGAATTCAACCCCCTCGTCGATCAGCGCCTGTACCGTGATCTCGGCACCGCTGAGCTCGGTGACCGCGGCGCCCGGGCTGGCACCTGTGCCGCGCGTGCGCTGCTCCGGCTGAAGTTGATCCGGCTTGACTGGATCCATCGGGTTGACCTCTCGGGGGGCTGACCGCTCTCTTGGAGGGACTCACTCTAGGGGGATTCACTCTGGGGGGACTCACTCTGGAGGGCTCACAATGCCTGCAAGCCCGCCAGCAAAGCGACCTCATTGCGAATGTGCTGGTCTCAAGCGGCCCAACGCCGCGCCGGGATACCAACCCACTGCGGGCGTGGTCAGTTCCGACCCGCCCGCGCGGATGCCAAACTCTCACCGCGAGTGGGCGTCGGCTGACCCAGCGACCTCAAGCCGTATCGAGGCTCAAGGGTCGTCGGCAAGCGCGACGATGCGCCTGCGACGCGGGACGGGCATGGCATCCAGCGCCGGCGGCACACACGGCGTGAGGCGCCGGAGAACGCTCGAAAATACGTGATTCATACGATCTTGGTCAAGGCTGCATCGTCTGGGCAGATTGCCGGGCGTCCGGGAAGATTGCCGAGCGTCCGGCCTCCCCGTGTCAGGCTGGTCGTCGCCGCGCCCCTGCTGCGATTGCTGCCCGACTGGGATCGTCGCCCGGTTGCATGCGTCTGCACCGGGAGTCCACGCCGGCTCGTCTGTCTCACGATGTTGACCTTCGGGCGACGGCCTTTCGATACTCAGCACCGATGTCCGGACCATGCCCGGATCAACCCCGGCGCAGCGTCCGCCGCTGCGGAGCGCCCCTCCATGTCCTGCACCCATACCACTGCCCCTACAACCCGGCCTGCCACGGGCGTTCGCGGCGCCGCAGCGCCGGTAAGCTTGCCGACGCACGCGCGGCTCGGCGCAATGCTCGCCTGCTTCACCTTGCTGTGGTCCGTGGCCGCGCTCGGCGAGGTCTACCGCTACGTGGACGAGAATGGTGTCACCGTGTACTCGCAGACCCCACCGCCCAGCGGCGAGGCCGCCAGCATGACACCGGACCCGGGTCCGAGCGCCACGGAGACCGCCGCGGCGCTGGAGCGTCTGCGCCGGCAGCTGGAGACGGATTTCGATCGCCGCTATACCCGCGAGAAACAGGCCGAGCATGCAGCGGAGGAAGCCGCCCGCGCCGAGCAGCGCGCCGCCGCCTGTACCGCCGCGCGCACGAACCTGCGCACGCTCACGAACCTGGGTGCCGCCTATCTGGAGCTGCCGGACGGCACGCTGGTGGGACCTACGCGCGAGCAGCGCCAGCGCCTGATGGAGCAGACCCGCAGCCAGATCCGTGCCCTCTGCGACTGACCTGCCCACAACCCGCCACCAGCCCGCGACGCCCCGCCGCCCGCAACCGACACGAACGGGAGCCCAACCCATGCCGACACTCATCATCAAGACCAACGCCGACCTGCCCCCGTATCCGCGGGACGACCTGCTCAAGGCTGCCTCCGGTGCCGTCGCCCAGCTGCTCGGCAAGCCGGAGGGCTATGTCATGGTGCTGCTGGAGCCCGTCGCGGATATGAGCTTCGGCGCCGACACGGCGCCCTGCGCCTACCTGGAGCTGAAGAGTCTGGGCCTGCCGGAAGCGCGCACGGCAGAGCTGTCCGCGGCACTCTGCGCGCTCGTCGAGGCGCAGCTGGGCGTGCCCAAGGCGCGCGTTTACATCGAATTCGCGTCACCGCCCCGGCACATGTTCGGCTTCGATGGGCGCACCTTCGGCTGACTTGCATGCGGGTTTCCGGCGCGCTGCACCGACGTCAGCCGGTGCAGCGACCAGACATCGGTTGCCTGGCCAACGAGCCGGCCGGCGCACCACCTGGTGGGGCGTGCTTGGCGCCGCGTTTTCGCGCGTGCGTCACGACCTGGGTGCTCGATCCGATTGCGCACTGCGGACTGCGCGCAACAGCCGCGGCATCGCGAGCCCCGTCGCGGCGAGTCCCAGCGCACCACAGGTGAGGTACAGGGCGGGGTCCGCCAGCGCCTCGATGATGCCCCAGTAGCCCAGGATGCCGAGAACCAAGAGGACAGACCCCACCAGGTCGAGCGACAGGGCCGTGATCAGATCGGGGGTGAGACGCATGACAGAGATCCTGCTTTGAGGTGGCTGGCCAGCGCGTGCCTCTGGGCTTGACCCATGTCTCCGGGGGGCCTGAGCCACGCTGATGAGATCCACGTCGCTCAGCCGATCGGCACGCCGCGGCTCCGCGACGTCCGGAGTCCACGCGTAACAGTCGCTCGTGAGCTTGAGTTATCGGTCCTGCGGTAAGCCCTCGATCCGGCGCGCTCAGGGGTTCAGGAACTTGATCAAGGTAACCACCAGTCCGCCAACACCGAGCGTGGTGCCAAACGACCAGACCATGAATCGGTCCATGCGGCGCTGCAGCTCGCGAATGTCCTGCTGCACGCTTTCGAAACGTTGGTCCACTTGCTCGAAGCGCTTGTCGACCTGCTCGAAGCGCTTGTCGACCTGCTCGAAGCGCTTGTCGACCTGCTCTAAGCGCTTGTCGACCTGCTCTAAGCGCTTGTCGACCTGCTCGAAGCGCTTATCGACCTGCTCTAAGCGCTTGTCGACCTGCTCTAAGCGCTTGTCGACCTGCTCGAAGCGCTTGTCAATCTGTTCGAAGCGCTTGTCAATCTGCTCGAAGCGTTTCTCGACCTGCTCGAAGCGCTTGTCAACCTGCTCGAAGCGCTTGTCGACCTGCTCAAAGCGCGCCGCCATGTCCTGGCGCAGCTCCCGGTGTCGCTGGTCCATTTGCGCGAAACCCTCGCGCATCAGCTCGCGCTGGTGCTTCAGCTCTTCCTCGACGCGCACCATCCGCTCGCGCAGCTCGATCTCATAGACGGCGGGCGGCTTGCCGAGGGACTGCTCCGCCAGCCACTCGCCGAGGGGGTCTTTGATGAACTGGATGTCTTCCTGCGCCAACGCCATGACTGCTCTCGGGAACCTCCCACACACGGTCTATGATGACAGCAACGCGCGGTCGGCGTCAGGTCGCGCTGGGAGCGCGGACAGGCCCCAACAGATCCGGCTCCCGGACGACGGTCGTCCGCGCGCAGCGCACAGAGCCCGCATTGCCTCAAGACTGCGCCCTGCATCGCCTTGCCCCGCCTAGCGCGCACGGCTAGACTCAGCGGCTTTGTGCCAGTCTGCCGTCACCGCTCATGCGCGCCTCCCGGTTTCCGCTCCAAACCGTCAAAGAGACACCGGCCGACGCGGAGATCGCAAGCCACCGCCTGATGTTGCGCGCGGGCATGATCCGCAGGCTCGCCGCCGGGCTCTACACCTGGCTGCCGCTGGGGCTCAAGGTGCTGCGCAAGGTGGAGCGCATCGTCCGCGAGGAGATGGACCGCGCCGGGGCGCTCGAGGTCTCCATGCCCGCCGTGCAGCCGGCGGAGCTGTGGCAGGAGTCCGGGCGCTGGGACCAGTACGGCCCCGAGCTGCTGCGCATCAAGGACCGCCACCAGCGGGATTTCTGCTTCGGCCCCACGCACGAGGAGATCATCACCGACCTCGCCCGCGGTGAGCTCAAGAGCTACAAGCAGCTGCCCGTCAACTACTACCAGATCCAGACCAAGTTTCGCGACGAAGTGCGCCCGCGCTTCGGCGTCATGCGGGCGCGCGAGTTCCTGATGAAGGACGCCTACTCCTTCCATGTGGATCAGACCTCGCTGGCGGAGACCTACAACCTGATGTACGACACCTACAGCCGCATCTTTCGCCGCTGTGGGCTCGACTTCCGCGCCGTGCAGGCGGACACCGGCAGCATCGGCGGCAACGCCTCCCACGAGTTCCACGTGCTGGCCGCCTCCGGCGAGGACGCCATCGCCTTCTCCACAGACAGCGACTACGCCGCCAACGTGGAGCTCGCGGAGGCGCTCGCCCCGGCGGACGGGCCGGCCGCACCTGCCGAGGAAGCGCGCATCGTGGACACCCCGGACGCCAAGACCATCGCCGACCTGGTGGCGGGCTTCGGCCAGCCCATCGAGCGCACCGTCAAGACCCTGGTGGTCGCCTCTGCCGACCCGGACACCGGCGAAGAGAACGGCCTCGTCGCGCTGCTGGTGCGCGGCGACCACGAGCTGAATGCCGTCAAGGCAGAGAAGCTCCCGCGCGTGGCGAGCCCGCTGCGAATGGCCACAGAAGACGAGATCCGCACCGCCGTCGGCGCCGGCCCCGGCTCGCTGGGGCCGAAAGATCTGCCCATCCCCTGCATCGCCGACCGCACGGCGGCCGTCGCCGCGGACTTCAGCGCCGGCGCCAACACCGACGGCAAGCACTGGTTCGGGCTCAACTGGGGCCGGGACCTGCCGCTGCCTGAGGTGGCCGACCTGCGCAACGTGGTGGAGGGCGACCCAAGCCCGGACGGCGCCGGTAACCTCACCATCGCCCGCGGCATCGAGGTGGGCCACATCTTCCAGCTCGGCACCAAGTATTCCGAGGCCATGAAGGCGACGGTGCTGGACGAGGCGGGCAAGGCCGTCACCATGACCATGGGCTGTTACGGCATCGGCGTGTCGCGCGTCGTCGCCGCGGCCATCGAGCAGCACCACGACGACCGCGGCATCCTCTGGCCCGCCGCCATCGCCCCCTTCGAGGTGGCACTCCTCCCGATGAAATATGCCAAGTCGTTCCGCGTGCGAGCGGCCGTGGACGACCTCTACGAGCGGCTGCGGGCGGTGGGCATCGAAGTGCTGCTGGACGACCGCGACGTGCGCCCGGGGTTCATGTTCGCGGACATGGAGCTCATCGGCATCCCGCACCGGGTGGTGGTGGGCGACAAGCACCTGGACAACGGCCAGGTGGAGTACAAGGGCCGCAGCGATGCCGAGATGCAGCTCATCGGCCTCGACGACATCGTCCCCTTCCTGGAGCGCAAGCTCGCCGGCTGAGCGCCCCCCCCGCCCGGGCCGGCGCCTGCCCAGGCAGCCGACGCGGGCCACGCAAGCCAACGCATAGGACCTCCCTCCGCGCATGAGCAGAACCGAATCCTTCGACCGCGAGCAGCTCCTCGCCTGCGGCCACGGTGACATGTTCGGTCCCGGCAACGCCCAGCTGCCGGTGCCCAATATGCTGATGATGGACCGCATCACCCGCATCGCAGACCACGGCGGTGAGTACGGCAAGGGCGAGATCATCGCCGAGCTGGACATCAGGCCGGAGCTCTGGTTCTTCGGCTGCCATTTCCCGGGCGACCCGGTGATGCCAGGCTGTCTGGGTCTGGATGCCATGTGGCAGATCGTCGGCTTCTACCTGGCCTGGATCGGCAACCCGGGGCACGGCCGCGCGCTCGGCGTCGGCGAGGTCAAGTTCACCGGGCAGGTGCTGCCCACGGCCGTGAAGGTGACCTACCACGTGCACATGAAGCGGGTCATCTCGCGCAAGCTGGTGCTCGGCATCGGCGACGGCGTGATGGACGTGGACGGCCGCGAGATCTACACCGCGAAGGACCTGCGGGTGGGCCTGTTCACGTCCACCGAGGGCTTCTGAGCGGGCGCTCGCCCTGTGCTGCAGCGTGTAACGCAACGGCTCGCCCCGCAGGCGGCCCGCTGGCATGTGGTCCATCGTGCGGCCGCCATGCTGGGCGGTCTGCTGATGCTGATCGGGCTCGCCGGCCTCTTCGGCAGCTATGTCGGGCTTGAGATCGAGCGCACCCGGGTCGGCAGCACGCCGGTGGGCCTGTTCCAACCCAAGGCCGCACCACCCGGACCCGTGGTCGTCGTCGCCCACGGCTTTGCCGGCTCGCGACAGCTGATGCACCCCTTCGCCGTCACCCTGGCGCGCAACGGCTACCGGGCGCTTGTTTTCGACTTCCCCGGCCATGGCCGCAACACCCAGCCGCTCGCGGGCGAGATCGGCGACGACGCCCGCGCCGCGGCGCTGCTGGGCGCGCTGGCCGACGTTGTGGACTATGCCCGGGACCTGCCCGACAGCGACGGCCCGCTGGCGCTGCTCGGCCACTCCATGGCCGGCGACATCGCCACGCGCTATGCCAGTGCGCACGAAGACGTACGGGCACTGGTGGCCGTCTCCCCTTACCTGTCGCTGCCGGTGGATGAGCTGCCGGCGGTGAATCTGCTCTTCATCTATGGTGCATGGGAGCCGCAGGTCATCCAGCAACAGGGGCGCGCCGCGGTGGCGGCGGTGGCGGGGCCTGATGCGGCGGCGGTGGAGCCGGGCACCACCTACGGCAACTTCGACGACGGCACCGCCCGCCGGCTCGTCATCGCCGACGGCGTGGAGCACATCGGCGTGCTCTACAGCGCGACGGCGCTGCAAGCGGCGCTGGACTGGCTGAACGCCGCCTTCGAACGGGCCGAAACCGAGTCGGTCACCGCCGGCGGCGTCGACCGCCGCGGCCCCTGGCTCGGGCTCTACTATCTCGGCGTCCTGCTGCTGGCCTGGCCGCTGGCGCTGCGCTTGCCGCAGGTCGCCGCCGAGCGCCTGGGCGCAGGCTCCACCGCCGGCTGGGGCTGGCGACGCTTCTGGCCCATCGCCGTGCTGCCCGCGCTGCTGACACCGGTGCTGCTGTGGCCGGTGCCGACGGACTTCCTGGCCATCGCCATCGGCGACTACATCGCGCTCCACTTCGGGCTCTACGGGCTGCTGACGCTCATCGGCCTGTGGCGGGCCGGCGCGCTGCCCCGCCTCGGCGGTGCCTCCGTCAGCGCCCTGGTGGCCGCCATCGCCATGGTGGCCGTATTCGAGACCCTCGCCCTGGCGCTGCCGACGGACCTGTTCGTCGCAAGCTACCTGCCGGCGCCACACCGCCTGGCGACGGTGGCCGCCCTCTTCGCCGGCACCCTGCTCTGGTTCGTCGCCGATGAATGGCTCACCCGCGGCCCGGGCGCTCCGCGGGCCGCTTACGCCGTCACCAAGGCGCTGTTCCTGGTCTCGCTGATGCTCGCGGTGGCGCTCAACCTGAACGAGCTGTTCTTCCTGGTCATCATCATCCCGGCCATCCTCGTACTCTTTCTGGTCTACGGCCTCTTCAGCGGCTGGATCTACCGCCGCACCGGCCAGCCCCTGGTGGCGGCGGTCACCAACGCCTTCGCCTTCGCCAGCGCCATCGCCGTGAGCTTTCCGCTGCTCGGGTAGATCCGGCATGGCATGGCCGGAACGCAAAGCCTGAAATCGTGCCCCGGTCGGGTCGAGCCGCAGCGCATCCGCGAGCCCGGCGCAGGCGGCGGACAGGTCGCCGGCGGCGGCCTCGAGCTCGACGATCAGCGCCGGGATGCGCCTGTCCGCCGTCGCGCGCCCGCGCGCCTCGCGAGCAGATCCGGCGCCTCCTCGCCGCGCAGCGCCGCGGCCTGGGCCAGGACCAGCAGCGCCTCGACGTCCCCGGGGTCCTGCGCGAGGCGTGCCCGCGCGTCCGCCTCGGCCGCATCCTGATCGCCTGCGACGAAGCGCAGCCGGGTCTCGGCGGCGCGCAGCCGCGCGTCCTCCGGGTGTGCGGCCAGGCTGCGCTGCACCAACGCCAGCGCATCGGCGGCTCGGCCCTGGCGCACCAACGCGTCCTGGGCCAGCAGCAGGAGCTCCACCGGCGGCTGCTCCGCGGCGACCGCGGCGTTGAGCAGCTGCCCGGCACCGACAGCATCGCCCGCGGCCGGCAGCGTCCTGGCCTTCAGCCACAGCAGCCGGGTACTGGCGCCCTCGGCTGCCTCCATCCGGCTCAGATACTCGAGTGCCTGCTTGCGGTTGCCGAGCTGGTTGGCGGCGAAGGCGGCGTAGAACAGGGCGTCGGCGTCACCGGGGATGGCGCCGAGACAGCGCTCGAAGGCGGCCGCGGCCTCGGTGGGGCGCTCACGCAGCAGGTGCACGCGGGCGTTGGCGTAGAGCAGACCGACGAACGCCGGGAACTGCGCCTCGGCCAGCGCGATGTCGGCCTCGGCGCCATCCACGTTGCCCTGGTCCAGGCGCGTGATGGCGCGCCAGTACGCGGCCATCCAGTGGTTCGGCGACCGGTCGAAGTCACCCTCATCGCTGCTCGGCGCCGACACGACGCCCCCCGGTGAGTGCCTGCCGAGCCAAGTCGGAGAGCACCGCACCGGCGGAGCGGCGTTCCCGGCGTGCGCGGGCCTTGATGGCCGAAGCGGACGTCCGGGTCGATATCGAGCGTCGTGCGCATGGGTTGGAATGGAAGACGTTTGGAAAGAACCGTCGGGCAGATGCCCGCGCGGATGATCAGCGGTTCGACGCACTCCGAAGACGGCGGAACCGCGAGCGGGTTCCGCCCTTTGGCGCCTGGCGCATCGTGCTACACCTTGACAACATCCTGTCCAGGTCTGGCTCCATGAAAGTCGTCACCTATTCACACGCCCGCAACACGCTGAAGTCCGTTCTCGACTCCGTCGTCCGCGACTCGGACGTGACCATCATCAGCCGCCGGGACGCGGAGGGCGACGCGGTTGTGATGTCGCACACCGAGTTGGTCATCAGCGCTTGTCGCTTCCATTACGACGGCTGACTTCCTGGTTTCCACGCCGCAGCGCGGCAACCCGGACTCGGCCGCGCGAGCGGTCCGACCCCTCGGGACGCTGGAGCGTCCGCACCAGCTGGCACGCCGGGGCGTGGAAGCCAGAGAAGGCGAAACCCATCCTGCTGCCAGCCCTGCGAGCATCCACCACATCGACCGATCCCCGTGCCATGTCGGATTGAAGTCCGCCAGTCCTGGGATGCCGACTGCAGCGGGCATATCCGGGAGCGGCCGCGCCAACCCCGCCGCGGTGCACTGGCCGTCGGTCGGGCGCCGAGGCGCGCGCGGCCCCCGACGTGGCCGGCTCGGCTTCAGACTCCGGTGTCCGCGGCGGCGCGTCGGGGATGCAAGCGGGGGACGGACGAATGACTGAATGCGGAGGCTACCAGCACGGCGGGACGGTGCGCGCCCTGTCCGGGCAAAAGTTCGGCAGACTGAAGTATCTGTTCTGCCAACCAAACTTCTGGCGGGTTGACAGAGGTCGTGACAGGTGGTGTCGGACCGGGCGCCGGGTCTACCGGACATCCCGCTCCAGGCTCATGGCGCGTAGGATGCGGGAGGGACGCGAGACCCATGCGTCCGCTGGAACCCCATCGAGCCCCGAGCGAGGTCTCTGCCATGCGCTTCTTCAATACAGAAGGCCCGGTGCGGCCCGACATGCACTACTGCCTGCCGCCGCTGTACCGCTGGGACCTCGGGGAGGTGCTGCAGCTGATCGAGCAGCAGAAATACTTCCTGCTCCACGCCCCGCGCCAGACCGGCAAGACCTCCTGCCTGCTGGCGCTGATGGCGCACTTGAACGGTGAGGGGCGGTATCGGGCGGTCTATGCCAACCTCGAAATCGCCCAGACGGCGCGTGAGGATGTGCCCCGCGGCATGCGCGCCGTCTGTGGGGCCATCGCCTCCGCGGCCGATCTCTACCTGAGCGAGGAACGCCTGTTCGACTGGACGGATGCGCTCTGGCCGGGATACGGCGCAGACGGGGTGCTGAACGGCCTGTTGAAGCGCTGGAGCCGCGAGAGCCCGCAACCCCTGGTGCTGCTCTTGGACGAGGTGGACGCCCTGGTGGGCGACACCCTGATCTCACTCCTGCGCCAGTTGCGTGCCGGCTATACCCAGCGGCCGGAGGCCTTTCCATCCACGGTGGTGCTGTGCGGGGTACGGGATCTGCGCGACTACCGCATCCATGCCAGCTCCGAGGCATCGCCCATCACCGGCGGCAGCGCCTTCAACATCAAGGCCAAGTCCCTGCGCTTGGGCGATTTCGATGCCGCCGAGGTGGCGACGCTCTTGGGGCAGCACACGGCCGAGACCGGGCAGGCCTTCGCGCCCGAGGCCCTCGCGCGGGTCTGGGAGCTGACCCGGGGCCAGCCCTGGCTGGTCAACGCCCTGGCCTATGAGGCCTGCTTCGAGATCCGCGAGGGGCGCGAGCGCACCCGCCCCATCGACGTGGGGCTGATCGATCGGGCCAAGGAGAACCTGATCCTGCGCCGGGTGACACACCTGGATCAACTCGCCGACAAGCTGCACGAGCCGCGGGTGCGCCACATCATCGAGCCGATG
>PR_CR_10_Liq_1_inCRDRAFT_1000522_pt1 | contig 23949 bp, 20 predicted proteins | sample PRCRCaboRojoPR_3_FD_10241 | JGI IMG/M metagenome (IMG submission 10241)
GTCGGTACTGCACCGGCAATCGCGGTAGGCTCCAATATAATCGGTCTACTTCATGGTCTCCAGGGGTACGATTTGCGCGCGGGTATAGCCCAGGTTGATGTAGCGGTAGTTGGCCAGCAGGTAGAGGCGGTTGCGGCAGTTGACCTCAATGTCCGTGACGCGGCGAAGGTCCAGCTGCTGCTCAAAAAGCAATATCCCGTCTGGTGAGCGCACATCAATCCAGGCATTACTCCCAGTGCGTTTCCAGCTAAGGGTAAAGAGGTAATCATCCCAAATGGCAAAGGCAAAGGGCAGGCGGTCTTCCGGACTGAGCTGCCGGAGTTTTTTCTGTGCAAGGACCTCTACCAGGGGTAAATTAGCGGGTACGGGTTGAAGGGTAATCTGAAGCGCATCTGCCTGTTCCACTACTACCGTATCTGTGAGGTAGCCGATTGCAGAAATACGAATTTGGGCGGGCCATTCCCGGACGGAAAGCTCAAACTGCCCGTCTGCATCAGCAGCAGTACCGGTCTTTTCCGTAAGGAGAAGCAGGTTGGCAAAAGGGATGCCCTCGCCTGTTTCCGAGTCCTGTACGTTGCCTCTGAGAGGGGCAGACTGCCCGGAAAGATAGAGTGATATCAGGCAGCACCCTGCAAGAATCAAAAGTTTCTGTTTCATAGCTTAGTCCTTTTATTATCGACAAGTGAGCGGCTATACGGTTCGCTAATGGCTGGCAGTAAGCCATATGCAGGTGCACGCCCCCTTCTAAAGACGTCCTGCAGTTGAAAGTGAAAGTAACATATCTCCTATTCTGGTAATTTTTAGCCCCCCCCTGCTATCTTCTTTGGATATCAACCCGTTTTTGAAAACAAAATGCGCCCTTTCGTGTAACTTAAATATCATTCATTTCAGCGATGTTGGCACCCCGGGTTCATGCTCAGGGCCCAGCACACCTCACTAAAACTCAACATTAACGATGAAAAAGACTTTGAATGCCCGTATATGGATCTTGTTGGTAGCAGTTCTAATGACCGCAGTATCCTGTACAGAGGAGGAGCACATGCTGCGTGGTACAACTGCCAATCTGGAAGAGGAATTGCTAATTGAGCCCATCAACGTTCAAATCATAGCGGCACCGGAAGAGGAGGACCGCCTGCCCCTCGACCTGAAAGCGGAGGTTACCGGTCCACATGCCGATGAAGTATACATGATGTCCGGCGAAAAGCAGCTGGTTTTTAAGGCCAATGAGACAGACCCTCGTCTGGCGACGCTGGCATTAGATATCCGCCGTGTAGACCCCATTACAGCAGATAACCCTGTCAAATTCACCTTGACCCTCACTGCGGAGGGCTATGAGGTTGTCAACCGTGTATTTCATCTTACGGATGCCAGCGGAGAAACCTGCGGGATTCGTTTGACGCGTGAGGACGATAGCAACGTCAAGGCAGAAGACATTACATCAGGAAGGTAGGCCTTATCTAAAATGTAACGAAAAGGTCAAATTGCTGATCAAAATACAGCCTAATCAATATTGGCTTAATGGGGTATTTCCACTGGAATGCCCCATTTTTTATTCTCACCCTCAGACCAGAAAAGCGCCCTTTGGATTTTTAAAGAGACAGGTAAAGCAAACGCAGCTGCACAGGAGGACTTACGCAGCCTTTCGCTTCCGAAGCATACCCCAGGCGATAAAGCCGCCCAGCAGTATCTTCACGATGGCGCCCGGCCAAAATGGATAGAAGCCGTATTCCAGCGCCTTGCCCCATCCATACAGGTGCGCCAGCCATAGCAGCCCACTTCCCACGATGACGACCGTACCCAGCCCATTGGCCAGGAGGCTGTAACCCAAATGCTGCCCCCATCCCCGGCGGCGCAGCAACCCCATGCCTAGTGCTGCTATAAAAAATCCGATAAGAAAGCCTCCGCTACCCCCCGAAAAGGACGACCATCCGCTGCCCCCTTCAGCAAAGACTGGCAGCCCCAGCCCACCGAGCAGCAGGTAGAGCAACACCGCTCCCCCGCCCCACGGGAAGGGCAGTAACAGCCCGACTAAAAGTACCGCCAGGCTTTGACCGGTGATGGGGATGCCGCCCAGGGCTTCCGGTACAGGGATGGCCACTCTGGCCATGATGGTGATGAAAAGAGTGCTGAGGAGGAGGTTGAGGAGGTGAGTGCTGGTATTCATAAAAATTGTTTTCGCCAAAAACTCCACACAATTTGTTAGAAATTTTGTTTTTTTGAGGAAACTTTCAACTACGAGCGGTACTTTTGTTATGACTATATTTCAATCAGAAGCCACGACCATGCCTTTGCGCGATGATTTTCCGCCGTCGGGCAGCGATTACCTGGGCGGCGAAAGTGATGGATACGAGTACCGGACGGTCTTCGGGGGCTCCCGCCTCGAAAGCACCTATGAAATGGTGCGGCAATTTCTGGCGGAAGAAGGGTACGAAGACGTGCCCCTGCCTAAAGACGCCGATGAGCTCAGGCTGTTCCGCCTGCCGACGCGCAACAAACAAATCCTAATGTTTGAAGACAATGGCTACGTGCATAACCCTATAAAAATCCTCTTCCCGCAGGACCGCCGGAAGAGGAGTACGTTGATACTTTGTATTTACAATGAGGCTGACCCGCAGCATTTGCTAAAGTTCCACCGTATTCTGGAACGGGTGGAGGCAGCGAAGTCAGATTAGCCTCCCTATTCCAGACCTTTTAGCCCGCCTACATCTACAGCATCCAAAGCTGCCTTTAGAACAGAGTCATCCACATTACGGCCTTCAATTGAAACGATGTAACGGCCTTCGGCGATAATACTGACCTGACCTTTACGATCCTGTTTATTGTACTCTTCAAATGCCTTATAGCCGTCAATGGTTGTTGTCCGTTTGTACCCCTTATCGGACTCCTCGTCTATTTCCATAGTAGCCCATGCAGCCGAACTCGCCAAAAAGTAGGACACCCCGGCAAAGTCGATAATGGATACGGCCAAAACCTCGTCACCTTTCTTGTATTGTGCCTGAGCTGTAGAAAACTTCATGCCCATAGCGCCTACCTTTTTACCATCGTGCGATGCCCGGTCCATACCGGCTACGCTTTCAGGCAGGAGTTCTTTGAGCTTTCGGAAGTCTACGACCTCTTTTGCGTCTTCCCCACCATTAAGCTCTTTCATAGCTTTACTTAATGCCTCCTCGACATTGATATTTCCGTTTGAGCCCGGGGCAGCATCATTCGTACCTGAAGAAGCTGAGGCTGATTCCGGTTCAGAAGATACGGTCTGTTGATCATTCGCTTCGCTGTCGCCGCCACATGAGGTCATGAAACCTGCGACCAGCAAAAGCAGCAAGGTGATAAGTCTTCGGGTTTGCATAGTATTTGCAGTTTTGATTTGGTATCAAACTTACGAAAATCCGTTCCCCGTACCAACTGCTTTCGACGAATGCTTAAATCAGTACCATTAGACTCAATGCCCGTACGATGCTGCTCCGCACTTACTTTGAGCTGGAGGAATACGACGCGCTTTTTTCGCTTCTGGATAGCTCCGAAGCTTACATCCGCCGCCAAAAAGGGATGGGCTATCACCGGTCCCACTACTAGGCTTTATTGCAGTTCACCCGGCGGCTCCTCCATTTGCCGGAAGGCGATAAAGGCGGCAGAGCTCAACTCAAAGCGGACATACAAGCGGCACCTGCCACGGCAGAACGGGGCTGGCTACTTAGCAAGCTGGAATAGAAAAGGCAACACCGGTATGGCATTGCCCTTTCTATACTTTTCAGTAAAAGCTGTTTACTCTGCAGCATCCTCCGGTGCCTCTTCCTGCTTTTTCTGCGGGCGCATTTGCGGGAAGAACAACACTTCCTGAATGGAATGCTGATTGGTCATCAACATGGTCAGGCGGTCAATACCGATACCGAGGCCTGAGGTCGGGGGCATGCCGTATTCCAAAGACCGCAGGAAGGCATCATCCAGCGCCATAGCTTCTTCGTCGCCCCGCTCGGCCAGCTTGAGCTGCTCTTCGAAGCGCCCCCGCTGATCAATCGGGTCGTTCAGCTCGGTGTAAGCATTGGCGATTTCCTTGCCGTTGACAAAAAGCTCGAAGCGCTCCACCAGGCCGGGCTTGCTGCGGTGCTTTTTCGCCAGTGGCGTCATCTCGATGGGGTAATCGGTGATGTAGGTAGGCTGAATCAGATTGGCCTCTACTTTTTCTCCGAAAATCTCATCGATTAGCTTACCGCGCCCCATACTTTCGTCTACACCGACGTGCAGCTTCTTACAGGTGGCGCGCAGCTCTGCTTCATCCATTTCGGAAATATCGACGCCCGTATATTCTTCGATGGACTCGTACATGCTCATGCGGCGGTACGGGCCAGCGTAATCAATCAGGTTGCCCTCGTATTCCACTTTGGTATGCCCGGTGACTTCGATGGCGATGTACTCCAGGAGCTTTTCCACCATCTCCATCATCCAGTTGTAGTCCTTGTAGGCAATGTAGATCTCCATGGAGGTAAACTCCGGGTTGTGGGTGCGGTCCATGCCCTCATTGCGGAACATCTTGCCGATCTCGTATACGCCTTCAAACCCGCCTACGATGAGGCGCTTGAGGTAGAGCTCGTTCGCAATCCGCATGTAAAGCGGCATGTCAAGCGTATTGTGGTGTGTTTTGAAGGGCCGGGCTGCTGCCCCACCGTGGATAGGCTGCAGAATAGGGGTTTCCACTTCCAGCCAGCCACGGTCATCGAAGAAACGGCGCATGGCAGATACCAGCCGGCTTCGCTTGAGGAAAATTTCCTTCACATGCGGGTTCACCGTCAGGTCAAGGTAGCGTTGGCGGTAGCGTTGCTCAGGGTCGGTGAAGGCATCGTAGACGTTGCCTTCCTCGTCCCGCTTAACCACAGGGAGTGGAGACAGGGTTTTACCCAGTACTTTCAGCTCCGTGACATGCACGGTAATTTCGCCCATTCGGGTACGGAACACATGGCCCCTCACGCCGATGTAGTCGCCAATATCCAGCAATTTTTTGAAGACCTTATTGTACATATCCTTGTCTTCGCCCGGGCAGATTTCATCCCGTGCGATGTAGACCTGAATACGGCCGGTGCTGTCCTGCAGTTCAGCGAAAGAAGCTTTGCCCATGACCCGGCTACCCATGAGGCGGCCGGCGAGGCTTACATCCTGGAAATTCGGTTTATCCCCCTCGTCATTAAATTCTTCCTGGATTTCTTTGGCGTAAGCGGTCACGTCAAAGGCTTCGGGAGGGAAAGGGTCGATGCCGAGCTCACGGAGTTTCTCCATATTCTCCCGGCGCAAGATTTCCTGTTCGCTGAGTTGCATGTGGTTTTGCGTTGATTTTTTGTTAGTTAGCCCCTCTGGCTAAATAAAGCTGCAAAAGTAGTGTTAATTAAAAAATTGCAGAAATATATGGTTGTAAACCTTCTGCCACTCTTATGAGTTCATTCTTCTGATTGCTAATTAGAATTATGCTCAAAATCGCTTTTTCACCCATCTACAAATACGAGCTGCCGGAGAAACACCGGTTCCCAATGATCAAGTACGAGCTCATCCCGGAGCAGCTGCTGTACGAAGGGACGGTCTCGGAGGATCAGTTTTTCCACCCCGACCCACTTACGGAGGAGGAAATCCTGTGGACGCACGATGAGGCGTACTGGGAAAAACTCAAAACTCAAACGCTGAGTAAAAAGGAAATCCGCGCCATTGGCTTCCCTATGTCTGAAAAACTTATCCACCGGGGGCGGCATATTGCAAATGGCACAGTGCAGTGCGCGCTTTTTTCGCGACAGCATGGGGTTGCCATGAATGTAGCCGGGGGTACCCATCATTCCTTCACCCACAAAGGCGAGGGGTTTTGTGTGTTCAATGACATCGCTATTGCTTCCAATTACCTGCTTCACCATGGCATTGCCCAAAAGATACTGGTGGTCGACCTTGACGTGCATCAGGGCAACGGCACCGCGCAAATCTTTCAGCACGACGACCGGGTCTTCACCTTTAGCATGCACGGCGAGAAAAACTACCCCCACCGCAAAGTCCCTTCCAACCTCGACATCGGGCTGCCCGACAAAACCGAGGATGGCCCCTACCTCAAAGCCCTACGCGAAACCCTGCCCCGCCTTATCGACGACGTGCAGCCCGATCAGATATTTTATCTGTCCGGTGTAGACGTCATCTACTCCGACAAGCTCGGCCGCCTCAGCCTGAGCCTGCAGGGCTGCCGGGAGCGCGATGAATTCGTCCTCAAAACCTGTAAAGCCAATAATCTACCAGTCGCCATCAGCATGGGCGGCGGCTATTCGGAGCGGCTGGCGCATATTGTAGAGGCGCATGCGAATACGTTCCGGGTGGCGGAGGAGGTGTTTTTTTGAGGGAAGAAGAAACGAACAAAACCCGGTAGCAGGCTCCGTGGAGTGGCTGCTTCCGGGTTTCGGACACGTGGACTAAACTACTGGACATTTCCTGGACGGAATCGATTTTTCCTGTCTCAGCGGGGCCCCCTACCCCCCTACCCCTTCGCAACACAGCTTCGGCGCACAGAGAAAGGCGGGAAAGCAAGCCCGCAAAAATCAATCCCTCTGAGCCATAAAAGCAGTTTTGTCTGGTAGCCTGCAAGTAGATTACTCTTTGACTAATTTTTTGACCACCTGCCGTCCCTCAGCCGTCAACAACTGAACCAGGTACATGCCAGGGGGTAACCCGTTCAGATTTACGGTGGCGCGCTGCCCCTGCAAGCTAAAGGTGCGTACAGCCTGAGCATTAGTATTGACCAACCGGCCCTGTACAAAGTGACCGGGCGCATTCCACTCCAGGTAAACCTGATTAGTAGCAGGGTTTGGAAAAAGTTTAAGGCCAGTCCTCAAATCCAGTTCCGATGTATTAGTGAGTCCCATGCAAATATCGTCTTCGAAACAGATTGCCCCATCAGCACCGTACTCCAGTACCGTGATGTGTACGATATAGGCACCGCTCGCAGCGTAAGTATGGGAAACGCCCAGGTCACTCGCATTTACCTGCTCCGTCTGCCCGTCTCCCCAGTCGATAATCACCTCGCTGCAGTGGGTTAGCAGCGGATTGTCGAGAGTGGCAATATGCCCGTTTGTGGTATAGGTAAAGCCATTTTGCACAGCGTTGTCGAAAGCCATCTCGTCCCGGCAGCAGAGGCTGTGCAGGCATACATCGTCGAGCGCCACATAGGCCCCGGGCTGTACGCCATCAGTACGGGTAAAAAACAGGGCATTGGCACCGGAAGCCGGGAATGCCGGGTCACTGGAATCAATGATATAGGTGTAGGTCGTAAAATTGTTGTCGCAACCGGAGAGTATAGGTTCCACAACCACCTCCCAGCTATCAGCGAATAAAGCCGTATTGAGGGGAATTGTGCCACTGGTAACTGCGGCCCCTCCGTTGACGCTGCCATTAGCCAGGAAGACACTCAGTGAGGCCGGTGCGTTTGGTGAAAAGAGGCAGGCTATTTTAAATTCAAGTTCGTATACGCCGGTATTGGGCAGTATAGTGGTACTGAGTTCATTCAATACCCCTTCCCGATAAACGTCGCCGCCCTGTATCCTCGTCCAAAAGCCGGCAAACTGTCCCTGAGACAGCGGCAGAGGCGCCGTGAGTGATGCAGGCACACCAGTCAGGTCGCTGTAGAAATCCGCTGAACTGGCACCAGCACCGGCATTGCTCCAAATACCGCCCCAGTTGGCCGCATTTGTAATATCCTCATTTCCGGTGGTCGGTGTGCCGGTCTCGAAATCCCCATTTTGCACCAGATTGCCTTCGCAGGAAAACTCCTGTTCACCACTAAAGCAAAGCGTATCCAGGCCGGTGCCTTCGGATGCGACGGCCACGGGCGGCATCATTTCGGCGGAAGCCGGGCTGTTGTATGCAAAGGGATCCCCTGTAACCCCACTGGCTTCCCTCACCGTATCGAGCACCATTGTATCTCTTGCACCACAAAAAAGGTGTTCGTCAGGACTTGAGTGGGCAAACTGCCGGACGATCAGGCTGACATCCTGCCCCTGTGCACCGGTGTAGGATACCATTGCGCTATGCTGTGCATTGATATTCACCAGCGACTGCGGGTAATAAAAGGTACGCAGTGCCCCGGAGAAGCAAGGCGCTGCGGTGCTTATGCCATTCAGGGCCTGTGAAACATTAGTCTCGGCATAATGGACTCCAAATGTCTGTGTAGACAAGTCATAGTCTACCAAAAAAGCCGGCTGCCCGCGCCCCTCATCGTCGGCCCACTGCCCGTCGCGCCCCCGGCCCTGAATAAGCAGCTTATCTGTAAAGGGCGCTTTGATCAAAGTGTGCCCGTATTTGTCCAGGTCGAAATTAGTGGAAAAGGATTCAAAGGAAGCGGTATTGTCCAGTGCTCCGGTCGCTGCATCGAACACACTAATCCCCAGATGGTGAGTCACTGAGATATTGGTCAGCACATAAACCTATTTTTTATTTTAAAATTTTGACTTTTGAAACAAATCCATTACTTTTATGGTAGTTAAAGTTTTCTCTGTATCACCAACCCCTGAAAAACCATGACAAAATCACACTCCGTCCGCCCTGGTTCCACGAAGGCGGGACACAACCCCGAGTTGGAGCTCGCGCGCGAATTCGTATCTCATACCAACAAATGTATTTTCCTGACTGGCAAAGCCGGAACCGGCAAGACTACCTTTTTGAAGACCCTCAAAGCTAAACCACCCAAACGGCTGGCAGTGGTCGCCCCTACCGGCGTAGCTGCGATTAATGCGGGCGGGCAGACGATCCACTCCCTGTTCCAATTGCCTTTCGGGCCTATTGTGCCCGGGAATAAACGGGACAATCGGCTGTTCCGGCGGCTCAGCCGAAAAAAGGCGAGGCTACTGCGGGCGCTTGACCTGCTTATTATTGACGAAATAAGCATGGTGCGGGCAGATGTGCTCGACGGCATCGACGAGGTGCTGCGCCGCTACCGGACACCACACCAACCCTTTGGCGGCGTCCAACTGCTGATGATTGGCGATTTGCATCAGCTGCCTCCGGTTGTAAAGGACGAGGAATGGGGGCTGTTGCGTTCCTACTATAACACTCCTTTTTTCTTCAGCAGCAAAGCCCTGCAGCTAACGGAGCCCGTGACCATTCAGCTAAAGCATATTTACCGACAATCGGATGACACCTTTATCCACCTTTTAAATAAGGTGCGCAATAATCAGATAGATGAAGCCGTCCTGGAGACGCTCAACAGCCGGTATCAGCCGCTTGACCAATTGCCGGACAAAGAGGAGTACATCACCCTTACCACTCATAATCACAGCGCCAACAATATCAATGCAGAACAATTGTCGGCGCTTCCGGGCAAAGTGCGCCAATTCAAAGCAGAAATCAGTGGCGACTTTCCGGCCCACGCCTATCCGGCTGACGAAGCGCTGGACCTGAAAGTGGGGGCACAGGTGATGTTCATCAAAAACGATAATAGTACTGACCGCCGGTACTATAATGGTAAGATTGGTAAAATCATATCGATCGATGAGGAAAAAGGAATCACCGTGCAATGCCCGGGCGACGATTCGGAGATTACAGTGGGTAGAGAGGAATGGCAAAATCGCAAGTACAAGCTCAACGAACGGGTGAAGGAAGTGGAAGAAAATGTCGTTGGTACCTTCACGCAGTACCCTTTGAGATTGGCCTGGGCCATCACCATCCATAAGAGTCAGGGGCTGACCTTTGAGCGGGTGATTTTGGATGCGCAGGCGGCTTTTGCGCACGGACAGGTGTATGTCGCGCTGAGCCGGTGTAAGACTTTTGAGGGTATTGTGCTGCGCTCGCGTATCCGGAGCTCCAGCGTCAGGACGGACACTAAGGTGCAGCAATTTTCTGATGAGGCAGAACGCAATGCGCCGGATGAGGCCAAATTGCAGGATGCTAAAGTCGCTTTTCAGCAATCCATGCTGCAGGAGTTGTTCGACTTCCGGATCTTGAAAAAGCACATGCAGCGCGCCCAGCGTTTATTGCTGGAATATGAACACAAATTACTGCCGGGTGCGGTAGCGCCTTTTCAGGAAGTCTGGAACTTCGCAGAACAGGAGCTTTATCCGGTAGGGCAGCGCTTTCAGGCTCAGCTGCAGGCCTTCTTTCAGGAGGGAGGCATGCCCGCAGAAAACATAGCGCTGCAAGATCGCACTAAACAGGCAGCATTCTGGTTTGCCAGTCAGCTGAAGGCCTCCGTTCTGGAGCCTCTGAAAACCATCTCTGTTGAAACCGATAACCAAAAAACTGGGCAGACCATACAGGAGGCACTGGAGCAACTACACGAAGAAGTCTTCATCAAACTAAAGGGATTGAGGAAAACCGCTTCCGGTTTCTCTCCGGCTGACTTGCTACGGGCCAAAACGGACGCTATGCTGGACTTCAGGCAGCAGCCATCAGCTCCGGCAGCCTCAACAGTTGCTAAACTCAGTCGGGAAAAGGTGCCCCACCCTGAACTGTTGCAGCAACTGATTGAATGGCGGAGGGCGGAAGCAAATGCACAATCCCTGCCCATCTTCCGAATTCTACCTAACCAGGCTCTGTTCCACATTGCGACTCATCTCCCCAATACACCTGAGTTGCTGAAGCGCAGTTATGGCATTGGCAAAAAACGGTTGGAACAATACGGCGCGGCCTTACTGAAGATGGTGCAGGACTATTGCAACAGGCAGGGTGTTGAGCCATCGCCTTTATCCAACCTGCCTTCAAATAATAAACCGGTAAAAACAGGTACAAAAGAAGAAACACTGACCCGGTACCGGAAAGGCATGACCATCGAGGAGATTGCCAGGGAACGAAACCTGGCAGTATCAACGATCGAGGGGCATATTGCCCATTTTATAAAGCAGGGTGTCCTGAGCGCTACCTCATTCCTGAAACCGGAATCCATTGATGCCATACAGGAAAAGGCCTGGGAGATGAAAGAATTAAAACTGAATACCCTATACAAGCAATTCGGAGGCGCCTATTCTTACGGCCTTTTAAAAATGGCACTGGCACAGCCTAACAACCCGGTTCTTAATCCGGGGCCAAAGGACAAAAAAGCGAGGATGAACATGGAGGCTATGTTAGCAGATATGCTTAACAACTGAAAGCTCAAAATGCATTCGGGCTTATGCGGCAGTTAGGGTGAGTTCTTATATGTGTGCCAGGATGATTGACAAAAAAAATCGCGCTCCACAGAGTGGAACGCGATTTTCACTTATAATCCCATGAACATATCCAAAAAATATTTTTTTATCTACTTCCATGATTTTCAGTCAAATATCAAGTTAGTAGATACAAAACTCCTGTTACAGCGCAATAAAATGCATGCACCATTTGGTAGAAACGGAAGTTTTGCTTTATCTTCGTCGTACAAGTGTGAATGAAAACTACACAACAAATCGTAATCTCAACAAGACGACTATAATCCCATGAACGTGATTTATAATTTGGCGGACTCTTTAGTCCGCCATTTTTATTTTAATCGGGATTAATGTGGGTGTTCTCATAGAGACGGAAACAAAATAAGTAAGACCGTTTGAGGTTTTTCGAGATTCCATAAGCAAGTGAAAACTTGGAAGTTGCTTATGGAATCTCGAAAAAGCATAAAGAGAAAACGGTCTAGCATATTTCCGTCAAACTACATAGTGAGTCGTGCGTCCCAGCGATTTCCAAAAACCACCGGGACTGCACTTCACTAAATTATAATCCCATGAACATATTTCAATTAACTTTTCTTGTTTCTCTCCTCAATGCCTTCCGATCACATTACAAATATGAAGACTTCTACGGCCTAAGCCAAAGACAGATTCGGGCTTTTGTGAAAAAAACACAAGACCAAAACCGAATAAAAACATCTATAAGGGATTTTTCTGCTCTATTTGTGAAATAAATCACAATACAAGCTGTTGTATTTTCCTGCAAAATCCCCTTAAATTTTAACAAAATCAGGGTTGATTGGAGTTTTAATGCTGTAGAGAAGGCGCGAAATGCAGGCTTTCCATCATCAAATAGCAACCCAATTTCAATTCCTATGGAAAAGAAAAAGATAGAGCTCATCACCGCCTGGAAAGTATATCTAATCGTTTTGCTCTGGCTCTTATCCTTTATTGGCCTCTTGATCTTCAATGCCAATACTCTGCAATGGCCTCCATATATTTTCATCCTGATGGGTATCCTACCGCTTATTTTCCCTGTTCGGTTAATGAAGCGAATCCCCTGGATTTCAAGAGCAACAGACCTCTTCTTTAATCAAGAGGAGACCGTGCTAATGATTGAAGGCAAAACATACCCCGTTGAAAAACTGAGATGGTACAGGCTCGACTTCAACAGCCCGTTGATACATCAGTTGGTATTAAGGTTTGAAGATGGACAGCGCCTTCGCTTAACCGTTTGGGCAGATGGCTCTGAAAATGAGAAGCAGTTGTGGAACTTACACGGGCATATAAAGGCAATAGCTATTCACCAGAAGCTATTATTCAGGGACTATTACGATCGTCCTCAACTGCGGGCAATAAGCTGGATCGTTTTAGGCACGGTCCCTGTTCTTTGGACCCTACCCCTATTTATTACTTCCAAATACTGGTTTGCAACTCTTCTCCGCATTGGGAATATGGACGGGTACAGCACTCTCGTTTTTCGCAGTAGTGCGGCACGCCGGACGAAAGCCGAGGCCATAAAACACAGAAGGATCCAACAGCCATTGCCATTGGATCCTTCTTGCCGTATCTGCAGCGCTTTAGCCCCTGCCGCGTAAGCACAAGAATTTAAGCCTGCTTATTCTCATCGGCACCTTCTTCCTGCCAGTCTTCAACCGCTTCATTGATTTTGTCGGATACGACCATAGCCACCGCCTTAATCGTGTCCACGACATCCTCGAAGGATTCCCCAAGTGTAGCGGCCAAAGCTTCGCTTACGGAGTCCTCTTTTTTAGCAGCATCAGCAGCTGGCTTTGCCTTGGTCTTGCCTTCTTTGATGGCTTCTGCAGCATCCTTGAGCTTGTCTGCTTCTTCCTGCCGGGCTTTCGCCTCCTCCTCAATCTGCTGCTTGATTTTAGCTTCCACCTCTTTCTGCGCCTCCTTGACTTCCTGCTGCTCTTTCCGCTTCGCTTCTTTTTGCTCAAGGACCTTCATCCGGCGCTCCAAATCAACTTTGGTCTTCTCCATATCTTCGAGCTTGGCACTCTTGGAGTTGATCCGCTCTTCCACCATTTTGATTTTGGCAGTGCGGATTTGCGCTTCCAGCTGGCCATCAGTGGTATCAATTTTGCGCTGCTGAAAGCTGAGTTCGTCTTTATCCCGCTTAATGGATTTGGACATGCGGTTGATCGCGCCCATCAAGCCGTCGTAACGCTTCTTCAGCCGTTCTAACGGAGAGCGGTCCTCTCCCGCAGATTCTCCGAAGCGCTTTTCCTTAACTTCTTTGAACATGCCATCCAGGCGTTTCCAAACCTTGTTACGGTCCTCGCGGGTAAACTTGGTATTTTTGAATTGCCGCTGCACCTTCTTCAACTCATCGAAAACAGATTGCAGGCGCTTGTTTTCCTTCACTTTGGCTTCCAGCTCACCAAGCATTTCCATAAACTTATCATAGTTCTCTTTAGACTTTGCTTTGAACTCCTGATCCATTTTACTACGAAGGTCCTTTAGCTCCGCAAACAACTCGTTCGTCCGGTCACGAAGCTGATCGGCATGCTCTCTAAAAAGGTTGCGGTCGCTTACCTGTTCCTGGACTTTATCCCAAAAGCCTTTGAGCTCTTCCCAAATTTGCTTGTCAAAGCCATCCAGGCGGCTTACCCGGTCCCGCAGGTCTTCCAGCTCTGACTTATAAGCCTCGCTAAGCTTGGAGGACAGTACGATGAACTGCCATTCCGTTTGTGCACGGGTAACCAGGTCGCTGCGCTCCACTTTTATGCTTTCTGGTAAAAGGGAATCCGCAATATTCAACCCCCGTTCTGTCACCATGTGCGCTTCCGGGAATTCCACCTCCTTATCGTTGCGCCAGTCGTCCATCATTTTTTGATAGAACTCATCAGTGGCAACCGCTTCAGGGAAAGTGTAGATTTTTACCTGATTATCGTCTGCCAGTAATTCCACAGCTACCAGTATGCGTTCGTCCTGTGCGTTCGTCCCCCAGAGTACAAGCTTTGTCTTCATAATCTTCGTAGTAGTAAGTCAAAAGTTCTGGCCGGGGCCTGCCCGGCTTTGTTCCAGTTCACAAAATTAAGAAAATGCCCCGCTTTTCAAGGCTTTAAGGCCAATCAAGCGTTTACCAGCTTACTGGCAATAAGGTGTTCGGCAATCTGTACTGCATTTGTGGCGGCCCCTTTACGCAGGTTATCAGCCACAATCCAGAGGTTCAGCCCATTGGCAACTGACTCATCCCGGCGGATACGCCCTACGAAGACCTCATCCTTGTCTTTAGCAAACCGGGGCATCGGATAGTTATTGTTTGCATTGTCCTGTAGCACCTTAATGCCCGGTGTATTATTCAACAGTTCAATGGCTTTTTCCACTTCGAAGGGTTGTTCAAACTCTACATTCACGGATTCGGAGTGCCCTCCGTTGACCGGCACCCGAACTGCCGTTGCGGTAACGCCAATTTGTGGTGCGTTGAGGATCTTCCGCGTTTCGTTGACCAGTTTCATTTCTTCTTTGGTATAATCGTTGTCCAGGAAGACATCGCAGTGCGGCAGGCAGTTCTCGAAGATCGGATGCGGATAGGCCATCTCCTCTGATTTGGGCTCGTAACCTTTTTTCTCCAGCTGATATTGCTTCACCGCCTGCATGCCCGTTCCGGTGAAGGACTGATAGGTAGAAACGACAACCCGCTTGATGCCATAAGCTTCATGCAGAGGTGCTAACGCCAGCACCATTTGGATGGTGGAGCAGTTAGGGTTGGCAATGATTTTGTCTTCGGCAGTGAGCTCGCTACCATTAATTTCAGGCACCACCAGTTTTTTGCCCGGGTCCATACGCCAGGCAGAGGAGTTATCAATCACCGTTGTGCCCACTTCGGCAAACTTGGGCGCAAACTCCAGAGAGGTTCCGCCACCTGCTGAGAAAATGGCAATATCCGGGCGGGCAGCAATGGCATCTTCCATGCTGATCACTTTGTGGTCTGCCCCTTTGAATTTCACCGTTTTGCCCACAGAGCGGGCAGAAGCGACTGGCAAAAATTCAGCAACCGGCAGATTTCTTTCTTCGAGTACACGGCACATCACGGTGCCCACCAGGCCCGTTACACCAACAACAGCGACTTTCATAGTTGCAATCTTTTCTGTGTACCGGTGGCGGTGCCCGCCATGGTACCTTCAACAATTAATTGGTGCGCAAAGATAAGCCCCCGTCCTAATTAGCAAAAGGTTTTGCCCCTACAGTCGTTAAAAAATGAGGATGCAGCCGCCCTGCCTTTCATTACCTGTGTCGAATTCGCTATTTTTGAGGTATGAAAGCACTCTATTACCTGTCCCTGTCGCTAACCCTCCTTGCAAGCCCGGCTTATGCCCAACTTCAGGATGATTTTTCGGATGGCGATTTCTCTTCCAACCCGGAGTGGCTGGGCGATACCGGCCGTTTTACCGTAACAGATAGCGAACTGCGGTTGCTGGATACCGACCCGGGCAGCAATAATGAGTCTGCGCTATACGTTCCCGCACCCACCTCAACGGATGTTGCCACAACCTGGACGTTTTACGTCAGGACGGAGTTCTCTCCTTCTTCCAGCAATTTCGCGCGCATCTATTTGTCGGCTTCTTCTCCAGATTTAAAAGGAACACTGAATGGCTACTATGTACGGATTGGCGGTATTTCAGGCAGTGATGATGCCGTGGAGCTATTTCGGCAGGACGGGACCGCTTCCACCCTACTGATTAGTGGTGCAACTGGCGCCGTGGGCAATGACCCCGCCCTTGCCCGAATACGGGTGACCCGCTCGGCGGCAGGGGAATGGGCATTGGAAACCGACTACAGCGGCGGCACCGGTTTCACACTTGAAGGTACCGCTACGGACCTGACTTACCCAACCGGCAGCTTTTTTGGATGGGTCTGTACTTACACGAGCACCCGTGCCGAGCTTTTTTTCCTGGATGATGTACTGGTTGATCCACTCTTTACCGATACCGCCCCTCCTACCCTTTTGGAGGTCACCCCAAATACCGCTTTTCAACTGGAGGCAAGGTTTAGTGAGCCGATAAGCGAACCCTCTGCCAATAATGCGGCAAATTATAGCATCAGCAGTGGAATTGGCACGCCGGTCTCCGCCGAATTGCAGGCAGACCCAACCCGGGTACTGCTATCACTGGGCACTGCTTTGGAAAACACCGCCACTTACAACCTCACCGCCAGCAACATTCAGGATGAAGCAGGAAATACAGCACCTCCCCTGCAGGCTGAGTTCACTTACTTCAATATTCAGCCCGCTCTCCCCGGTGACCTTATTATCACAGAGCTGATGCCCGACCCCACCCCGTCCGTGGCATTACCGGAGGCAGAATACCTTGAATTGTATAATGCCAGCGACAAAGTAATTGACTTGGGTTCCATCCAAATCGCTTCAGGCAGCGCACCGGAGGCCCTATCTTCATTCCTTTTGCAACCCGGACAGTATGTTGCGGTTTGCGATGAAGCCTTCCTCCCGGCCTTTGCTGAATTGGGGCCAGCGGTGAGCGTTGGTGATTTTCCGGCACTTTCCAACGGCGGGGATGTCGCTACCCTTCTCGATGAAAATGGGAGCACCCTGTTTGAAGTCACTTACACAGATGCCTGGTATCAGGACGAAGCGCGTTCGGATGGTGGTTACAGCCTCGAACTGATCCGCCTGGAGGGCCCTTACGACTGCCCGGGCAACTGGCGGGCGTCCCAAAGCACCACCGGCGGCACACCGGGCCTTGAAAACAGCCTGCTGGGCGCTGAGCTGGACACTACGCCCCCATCGGTGATCAAAGTGGTGCCGGAAAGCAGCATGGAAATCCGGGTGCAGTTCAGCGAGATCATGGATATGGGGACCGCAACAGCCACTGGCGCATACACCTTAGAGCCGGCAATAGCCGTACTTGACGTAATGCTACAGCCGGACGGGCTGACCGCTTTGCTACTGTTGGATGGAGCGTTATCCCCGGATCAGGCTTATACCCTCAGTTTTTCCAAAACCCTGACAGATTGCATAGGCAACGCGCTTGAGCAGCAGTCTTTTGCTATTGGATTGCCACAGCCCGCCGAGCCCATGGATATCGTCATCAATGAAATCCTCTTCAATCCGGAAAGTGGCGGCTCTGATTTTATTGAGCTGTACAATCAAAGTGATAAAATCATAGACCTGGCCGGCCTGAAAATGCTCAACCGCCTGAAAATGAGCGGCAGCGTGGAAGCTTCCGTCGACGATAACCTGCTGATTTTCCCCGGCGACTACCTGGTCTTTTCTGAGGACCCCACCGATATTCTCAACCGATACACTGTGCCCAGCCCCGACCGCTTGCTGGAGAATGACCTGCCTGGCCTGGACAACGATGAAGGCAATCTAACCCTCGTGCTAAATGGGGTCACACTCGATGCTTTCGATTACTCGGAGGACCTTCATTATCCCTTACTCGATGATGAAAACGGCGTCAGCCTGGAGCGCATTTCCCCAATGGCCGGCACGCAGGACGATGGCAACTGGCACTCTGCCGCCTCTACTGCTGGTTTTGCTACACCCACCGGGCCCAATTCCCAGTTTTTTGAGCGGGAAGGGGTATTCGACGAGATCATCAACATTCCCCGCGCCCGGTTTTCTCCCGATGAGGACGGCTTTGAAGATGTACTGCTGATTGATTACACTACCGATCAGCCGGGCTATACCGCCAACGTCTGGATATTTGATGCGCAGGGGCGGGAAATGCTCCGCCTGGTCAATAATGAAACCCTTCAGAATACCGGCACTTTCAAGTGGGACGGCATCGCTGCCGATGGCAGTCCGGCCCGGATCGGCATTTATATCCTGTATTTTGAACTTTTCAGGCCCGATGGCGCTGTAGAGAAAGACAAGCGCGCAGTTGTGCTTGCCGGACAATTAGACTAAAATGTGGACAGGCCGAATTAAGAGCTTCAAAGATGCATTCCGCGGGCTGTGGTACACCATCCGTACTCAGCAGAATGCCCAGATCCATCTGGTCATTACCGCCTTTGCGCTGAGCTTTGGTGCTTACGTGGGGCTCACCGCCACCGAGTGGTGCCTGGCTTTTGTGGCCGTCGCGCTGGTGCTGGGTGCAGAAGGGCTCAACACCGCTATTGAAGAGCTGACAGACCTCGTCTCTCCGGACTACCACCCGCTTGCCGGCCGTGCAAAGGATGTGGCGGCGGGTGGTGTTTTGGTTTGTGCCATTTGTGCCGCTGTAATTGGGGTGATTATCTTTGGGCCGCACATTGCTGCCCTTTTTCACCCTTAAATGGCTCCGGAATCATGACCAACCCACTTAGTTTTAATTGCCTGCCCTTTGAGAAGCTATCACTACAGGAATTGTACGACAGTATGGCGCTGCGGCAGGAAGTATTTGTCGTTGAGCAAGACTGTCCTTACCTCGATGCAGATGGCAAGGATGAAGCAGGGCACCACCTGCTGGGGTATAATGCGAATGGCAAGCTTATTGCTTACACCCGACTGCTGCCCCCGGGCATTTCCTATCCGGAATATGCTTCCATTGGGCGGGTGGTCACTTCACCCACCGCCCGGCGTACTGGTGCCGGGAAATTGCTAATGCGGGAAAGTATTGCCTGGTGTGCCCGCCTTTATGGTGAAGTCCCCATAAAAATTTCTGCCCAGGTTTACCTGACCCGTTTCTATGAATCTTTTGGTTTTGAAAAAGTGGGTGCGGAGTATCTGGAAGATGATATACCGCATGTGGGGATGGTGTTGAGGTAGGCCATTTTCAAGACAGCTGTACTACACTACGATGCGGTCAACTGTCCAACCAACCGGTTCAGCTTCTCCTTATCTTCCGCGCTTAGCGGGATATCAGCCAGCAAGTCTTTAAGGACGTACTTCCTTAACGCAGCAGCATCACCCTGTGATTGGACAGACAGGAAAGTGCGTACGGTCTCCAGGTCCAGTTCTGTAAAGTCGGATAGTTCACTGGCTGGCCATTCCGGGAAACGAACTACGGTTTTGAGCAGATTGAAGATACTCTTTTTATAGATGCCTTCTTCCCGACCTTTCTCCAAGCCTTGCTCCCGGCCCATTTCCAATAGTTGTTCTAATGTACTCATCACATTCGGTTTTGTCGTGAATTCGGTGTTTTCCAGTTCTTCCAGGAACCTCTTGGGGGAGCGCTCGGCTACGCCCAGAATATAAGTTATAATAGAAAGCACTTGATCGCTGTCTTCCGCCCCTTCAAAGATAACTTCAATATACTCAAAGATCAAGTCTGGCTTGTGCCGCAGCACCATTGATAACACAGTGGAGCGGAAATAGCTCAGGTCAAGCTTTAGCAGCTCCTCTGGTGGCAGGCGGTGCGCATCTTCAAATAAAAAACGAAAATCAGGCAGATAGGGTTTAAGGACTTCATAACCGGGGTGCCCCTTAAAGATTTCCCGGATACGCTTAGGCCGCCACGTGGCTTTACCATTGTAAAACAGCAGGGGCAGCACGGGTTCCAATGGCTGCTTTTTAGCCTTCACTTGCTCGCGCAGGAGTAGGAAAATGTACAATCCTATTTGTACCGCTACATACTCGTCCGGTTCTGATTTGTGCTCGAATAGCAGGCAGAAATGAAAATGCGCCCCACTTTCGCCCTTCAGCTGACACCGGTATACGACATCAGCGCTGAACAGCTTCAAATTTGGGCGTAGGGACTGTACTTTTTGCTGCTGAAGCGTACTGAGGTCTGCAATAGCTGCAATTTTAGGATAGAAATACTCAAGGTAGGCTTTAACCACCTCCGGGTCGCTCATTGCCGATTTAAAGAAACGGTCGTCCGGCTGATGAAAATCAAATTTTTTAGGCATGATACAGAGTATGCGTCAAGCCCAAAAACAATCATTTTGTTCTAAAAAATAAAAATAAAACACAAAAAGTATCACCCCAGCAGCGCCTTATGCGTAGCATCCAGGATTTGGCGTACCTCGTCATGCTCCGGAGCCTGCGCATAAACCCGGAGTACCGGCTCCGTACCCGAAGGGCGGATCATCACCCAACGGCTGCCGCCAAAGTAAAACTTGAATCCATCAATATCTTCCACGCGCTCCACCTGATAGGGGCCAAATGCTTTAAGGCTGCCTTCCTGACACTGCTTTATGATCGACTGCTTTTTCGCTTCCGTAAGGTGCAGATCGTCCCGGTCATAGGCAAAGGCCCCTACCCGGTCGTAAACTTCCTGAATCAGTGCCTTAATGGATTTCCCGGTTTTCGCCATGAACTCCATAATAGTAAGCCCAATCCAAATGCCATCGCGCTCCGGTATATGGCCACTTACGGCAAGGCCGCCGGACTCTTCTCCGCCTACCAGAACGGGTTCCTGCGCCATGATCTCGGCAATATATTTGAAGCCAATCTTGGTCACTTCAATATCCAGCCCAAACTGCTTTGCCAGTTCCTGCATTTTTTCCGTAACAGAAAAGGTGACAACGACCTTCCCGGTCTGTTTTTTATACTCGTGCATGTAAAGCAGCAACAATAATAGGATATGATGGGAATCCACAAAGTTACCATCCTCATCGTACATGCCAATGCGGTCCGCATCACCATCGTTAGCGAGGCCAAGGCCGATAGAAGGGTCGTTTTTGATCAGCGCAGATAGCTCGCTGAGGTTACGGTGGATGGGCTCCGGTGCCTGCCCCATAAAGGAAGGATTGTAATCACAGTGCAGTAAAACCGCATCGGGCAATAAGCGGCACAGCGCGTTCTGCCCGGCGCCGTACATCGCATCGTAGGCAATTTTAAAATCAGCATTCCGGATGCTTTCCAGATCAAAGCTGTCGGTAACATGGTCAACGTAAATCTGCTCCAGGTCAACGTACTCCAACAGCCCCTGAGCTTCCATCTCCTGAAGGGTCGGCAGGGCTCTGTCGAATGTATCCGGAATATGCGACTCCACCTCCGCCACCTGCGCAGGGACCATTGGACCGCCCAGTTTGGACTTCAGTTTGAAGCCATTGTAAGAAGGCGGGTTGTGGCTTGCCGTAATGACAACGCCCAGGTCCGATCCGGTCTTCACTACGCCCAAAGACACCATGGGCGTGGAGACGAAGCCCTTCGCCAGCTTAACCTTCATCCCGTAAGCGCCCATTACCCGGGTGGTTGTGTGGGCAAATAATTCCCCACCAAAGCGGGCATCGTGCCCGATCACCACCTGAGCCGCCTCATTGGCTTTCATCCAAATCGCGGTTCCGGCGGCTACCCGCTTTACATTCTCAACCGTATAATCTTCAGCAATAATGGCGCGCCAGCCATCCGTTCCGAACTTGATTTTTGTCATATTTGTCAGTGGTTTATATGCTATGGTAAACAGATTTGTACAAAGGGTTCACTGCCAGGTTGCAATTCTACCACAAGGTTGGCAATGATTAGCGCCCGAATTTAGTAAATTCGCCACACTCTACAGTTAGAAAACCAAAATCGTTTGACAGACACCTACCGGCATAAGGGCATGCGCCGAAAGCTCGTGGAGCAGCTTAGCGCGAAAGGCATCAGGGATGAGCAAATCCTGAGCGCCATTGGTGCGCTGCCCCGGCATTTCTTTCTGGATAAGGCCTTTGAGGAGTGGGCGTATCAGGACAAACCTTTCCCGATTGGGAATGAGCAAACTATTTCCCAGCCCTATACCGTAGCTTATCAGACGAGCCTGCTGGAAGTCAAAAAGCGGGACAAAATCCTGGAAATCGGCACCGGCTCCGGCTATCAGGCCGGCATTTTGGCGATGCTGGGTGCCAGAGTCTACACCATTGAGCGGCAGGAACTCCTCTACCGCCGGGCCAGAAAGCTCCTCGAACAATTGCAGCTGGGCAATATTCGCTGCTACCTGCGCGATGGCTACAAAGGTCTGCCTGAATTTGCCCCTTTCGATAAAATACTCGTCACTGCCGGTGCCCCGGAAATTCCGGAACCCCTCCTGCTTCAACTTAAAGTGGGCGGGCAGCTCGTCATCCCGGTAGGAGAAAAAGCACAGAAAATGCTCCGCCTGACCCGGCTGAATAAAGCGGGGGACGTAGAAACGGAAAAGTTTGCGGATTTCAAGTTTGTGCCTTTCCTGAAAGGTATCAATAAGGTTTAATCCACCCGCCGCCCGCCAGCCGTCCGCGAACGCACCGATACCTGATCTACCTTCCTCAAGTCCACCAGCAAGGTGGCCAGGGCGGCATTTCCACCCGCACGCCATTTGCGGCCATTATAGGTGACAATCGCCGCACGCCGGTCCCAGTCGGAAGCGCGCAGGGTGTAGCGGTCGTTCATGGTCGGATTGGGGCCAAAGATAAGGTAGCGGTCGTCACTGCCGCTCTCAAAGGAAATGGCAAGCCGCTCCCGATCGGGGGTAAAGAGGACTGCACCGGGGGTGCCTTTGGGGATGACCACCTGCTCCACCTGTTGCCCGTTCACCAACTTGATCTCACCGGAAATGACTTCGGCTTTCTCTGCACGCAGCTCACGCGTGAGCACGATGGGCTCAGAAAGATAAAACTGAATGCGCTTCAGCTCAGCTTCGGTAAAGCGCCCTTCGTCGTAGACCCTTGCGGTAAAAGGGCTCAGGGTTGGGCCGCAGGAGCTGAGCAAGATAACCGACAGGATGGCGAACGGGAAAAAAGTTTTCATAGCAAGATGGATTTGGTAAAATCACAAAGGAAATGCCTCCAATGTAAAGGTAGGACGCCAAATTTGCCAGTGGGTTAAAACTCTTTAACCTGCTTTAACGCCAGTTTAACGCCGCTGCCGGAAGAAAGCTTTAAGCAACAGTTGGCTTTCCCCTTGCAGTACGCCATACTCAATCTTTGTTTTGGGATGGAGGAGCTGATTGCCCTGCTTAAGGTACCCCCGCTTCTCATCGGGCGCTCCGTAGACCAGGCGGCCCAACTGCCCCCAATACAGGGCGCCGGCGCACATGACACACGGCTCCAGCGTCACATACAAGGTGCAATCGCGCAAGTACTTGCTCCCCAGGTGATTGGCCGCAGCAGTGAGCGCAAGCATTTCGGCATGGGCTGTCACATCGTTGAGGAGCTCCGTCTGATTATGAGCCCGGGCAATGATCTGATTTTGGCAGACCACTACTGCTCCCACCGGGATTTCACCGGCTTCGTACGCCATTTGAGCCTCTTGCAAGGCTTTTTTCATGAAGTGTTCGTCACTGAGTACGCTTAGCATGCCGCAAATATAGAAGGTGTACGGCGGACCTCCACCAACCCGAAAGGGATTTTTAGAATTCCATGGCGTCTCGCTTTTATTTTTTGCAGGCAAATTCCATACCTTTGCACATGGAAATACAGAAAACAGCTAACAACAAATTCGTCAAGGAAGGGCTCACCTTCGATGACGTCCTTCTCGTCCCCGCTTACTCTCAGGTTTTGCCACGGGAAGTCGATGTATCCACTCAACTTACAAAAGGTCTTCGCCTGAATGCGCCCATTGTTTCAGCCGCCATGGATACGGTGACTGAGAACAAGCTGGCCATCAGCATCGCCCGGCAGGGTGGTATCGGGATCATCCACAAAAACATGACGATTGAGCAGCAGGCCGAGCAGGTCCGCAGCGTCAAGCGCTCAGAAAGTGGCATGATCGTCGATCCCGTCACGCTGGAAGCCGATGCTACCATCGGTGATGCGCTTAGCTTAATGCGGCGCTTTAAAATCGGTGGGATACCTATTGTTGATAAAGCCGACAAACTGGTAGGCATCCTGACCAACCGGGATTTGCGCTTTGAGACCCGCCTCGATGCTTCTGTGCAGGAGCTGATGACCAAAGACAACCTCATTACCGCACCGGTAGGTACCAATCTGGAGCAGG
>PR_CR_10_Liq_1_inCRDRAFT_1000523_pt1 | contig 23940 bp, 15 predicted proteins | sample PRCRCaboRojoPR_3_FD_10241 | JGI IMG/M metagenome (IMG submission 10241)
CGAGCCAGAGCGTCTTCATCCCGGGCTCGCCATCGCATTTGCGCCCGAGAAAACCGCCGAGACTGGCGATGAGGCGGATGACGGTGTTGAGCTTGGGTGCCTGCTTGGGCTGACGTTGCTTGGCAAGGATGTAGGCCGCCTGCCATTCCTCGGGCGAGAACAGCAGCGCGGCGTCGAGTGCTGGTGCGGTGCGCCCCAGGCGCGCCTTGCGCGTCTTCGTTGGCGGCAGCACGAAGCTCAGCTCACCAAGCACCTCGCTCGCGCGCACCTCGGCCCAGCGCTTGCCCCCACCCGGCAAGGCGCGATTGTGCTGGGCGCGTAGCAGATAGTCGGCCTGATACCCACTGTCACGCGCCTGCACCATTGTCAGGTCCCGGCAGGTAGCAAAGCGTCAGCGTTGCCGTGGTGGACCTTTCGCCAGTGTCGCTTGCGCGGCAATGCGCCGAAGGGCGGTTTCGCATACGGACCGGTATAGGGGTGCCCAACTGGGGACGAGGAAGCTGACGCGGCAGTGGCCGGCACCGAGCGGGATGACTTGGTGGCCGGTGGCGCTGATCCCTGCGACACGCCAGGCCCAGAAGCGACCGTCCTGCCAGGCGGTGATTCGAAATGGCAGCCAGAGCCCTGGCGGGGTCTGGATCTGGCCGGACATCCCGGGACTGATGTATCGAGCTGGGGCGCGCACGGCGCGAACGCTTGGGCCCCAGTGCGGCCACGCCTCAGTATCGATGAGGATGTGCCAAGCTGCCGCGGCCGTTGTTCGGATCTCTAGGCTGACCGGTTTCATGCCAGGATCGGCTCTACAGGGCGCGGGGTGTTGGTTGATGGCGCGGTTGCCGAGTTGTCGAGAGCCCGCTGGCCGCGGGGCCTGAGCAGGTGGCGGTCCTGTGGGCTGTCGATCACGCCCGCCGGCGGGGCTTGCCTAACGATCTTGGCCGATCTGATCTGATCTGGCCTGAGTTCAGCTGGGCTCGCGGGCCGGCGTGCTGACGCGGCCCTGATTGCACGCATCCGCGGCGAGCTCGTGCTGTTGCTCGGCGATGGGCTCGGCTACGGTCTGCTGCTGAGCGGCGCGCTGCTGGCGCGTCGCGGGCTCGCCGGCGCTCGGTGGCGGCGGTGGTCACCCAAGCGCGCAGGCGCGGTGCTGCTGGCGCTGGGCAGCGGCGTGACGGCCTGGCTACAGCAAGGCATCAAGCATCAGTTGACATCTCCACGCGCGCGGAGGTGGCATCCGGTGTTGCCATCGCCTGGCCCGGGTCGTCGTCCACGCGGGTGAGCGGCTTGCCCTCGGCAATGCCGAGGAAGCCGCGGGTGACCACCCGCGCACCCGCCTCCAGGCCGTCGAGGATGTCCACCTGATCGGCGATGCGCATGCCGGTGCGTACCGGGCGGCGGGCCGCCTCGCCGGCGGCGTCCATCACCCAGACGAATTGCCCATCGCGGTCCTGGCGCAGGGCCCGGAAGGGCACCAGGAGCCGGGCGACGGCGGCGGTGGCCAGCTGTGCGCGCACGAACTGGCCGGCGCGGGCGCCCTCGGGGATCGCCTCGAAGCGGATCTCTACCTTCGCCTGACGGTTGGCTTCCGACAGGGTGGGGTGGATGCGCAGAATCTCCCCGTCGAACAGCCGGCCGCCGAGGGCATCGATACGAATGCGCGCCGGATCGCCTACGCTGATGTAGGGCAGCACCAGCTCAGAGACGTAGACCTCCGCCACCAGCGACGCCGGATCGGCCAGGGTGAGCAGCTGGGTGTTCTTGGTGACGAAGTCGCCGGGCTCGGCCAGACGCTCGGTGATGATGCCGCCGAAGGGGGCGGTGATGCGGGTGTCTGCGAGCCTGATCTCCAGCAGCTTCAGGTCGGCCTCCGCCAGCGCGAGCGCCGTGCGCGCCTGGGCGAGGTCATCCTGGGAGGCGGCGTTGCGCTTGGCCAGGTCTTCGAAGCGCTTCAGGTCGAGGCGCTCCTGCGCCAGCGTCGCCCGCGCCTTGTCGAGTTCGGCGCGCAGCACGTCGTCCTCCAGGCGCACCAGCAGCTGATCGCGCGCGACCTGATCGCCCTCGAACACGTCGAGCGCTTNGATGCGCCCTTCCTCTTCGGCGTAGAGCCGCACCAGCCGCCGCAGGCGCAGGGTGCCGGGGCGCTCGTGCTGGGTGGAGACGGGCGCGCGCTCGGTCACCACGGTGGTCACCAGGTGGCCGGGGCGCTCCCGAGGCGGTGCGTCGGCGGTGCTGTCGTCGCTCTGCTGCGCTTGCTGACAGCCCATGAGCAGCACGGCGATGACAGCCATTGCAGGCAGGGCGGTCAGCATGCCGGCAGAGCGATAGCGGCGCGGCGGCCGACCAGCGGCCGTGGTGGGCGGGCGTCGGATGTTGACCCGGTTGCAGCGTTTCACGAGGCGGTGATATCCACGGCCCGGGCACCGCTTTGGGGCTGATTGCTCAGGCCGTCTGCGTACGCGTAGGTCTTGATCCTGCGCCGGATGTTGCGCTGGATGATGACGCCCAGCACCTTCCAGTCGAGGCCGTTCAGGTCGATGGCCGGGAAGGTCTCGTTCAGCGCCACCAGCCGCTCGCGGCCCTGGCCGTCGCGCAGGTACTGGCGGAACCAGCGCACCCCTTCGACCTCTGCGAAGACATACATGCCGCTGCGACAGACCTCGGTGGGCTCGATGATGACGATGCACTTGTCCGGGAATTCGGGCTCCATGTCTGGCCCCAGCACCTGCAGCGCAAAGGGCTCCTGCAGCGCGCAGCCGCTGCCGTCCGGCATGGGTTCGTTGGGATCGCGTGCCATGGTCTGTGCTCCGTGGTCGACAACTTGGCGAAGTTGGGTTGCCCGGCACCGCTCTCAATCGTGGTGTCTGAACCGAGCAATGGCCCTGCGCCTGAGGACGCAGGGGTCTGGGGGCAAGACTGGGGACAAGGCTGGGGGCAAGACGGGCGGCGTCGAAATCACGGCCTCGACAGGCGCCCGCTCGACACGCGCCCCCCAAAACTCGTTACTCTGGTGGCCCAGCCCGCCGTTTGAGCCAGCCGTTCGCGCCAGCCATCGCCATGGTCAATCGTATCCACGCCACCGAAACCATCCACAACGACCGCCGCGACTGGCACAACCTGCGCGGCATGCTGCCCTTCCTGTGGGAGTTCCGCGGGCGGGCGGCGTTGGCGCTCGGCTGCCTGGTGCTGGCCAAATTCGCCAACGTCGGCGTGCCCATCGTGCTGAAGGACATCGTGGACGCCTTCGAGGACGCGCAGGCGCAGATGCTGGTGCTGCCGGTGTCGTTGCTGCTGGCCTATGGCGTGCTGAAGCTCGCGGGCTCGCTGTTCAACGAGCTGCGGGACGTGATCTTCGCGCGGGTCCGCTATCGCGCCATGCGCCGGCTCTCCACCCGGGTGCTGGAGCATTTGCACAAGCTCTCGCTGCGCTATCACCTGGAGCGCCAGAGCGGCGCCGTGAGCCGCGACCTGGAGCGGGGCACGCGCTCGGTGTCCACCATCATGAACTATCTGGTGTTCAGCGTGATTCCGGTGCTGGTGGAGTTCACGCTGGTGGCCGTCGTGCTGCTGAGCAAGTATGCCATCGTCTTCACGCTGGCGACCTTCGGCACGGTGGCCGTCTACGTCGCCTTCACCTTCGCCATCACCGAGTGGCGCATGGACTATCGCCGGCGCATGAACGTGCTCGACAGCCAGGCCAATACCCAGGCCTTCGACAGCCTGCTCAACTACGAGACGGTGAAGTACTTCGGCAACGAGCGCATGGAGCTGGATCGCTACGACGGCACCCTGAGCGAGTGGGAGGCGTATGCCGTCAAGAGTCAAAGCTCCATGTCGCTGCTGAACTTCGGCCAGGGCAGCATCATCGCCCTCGGCGTCACCGTGATCATGTTCTTCGCGGCCAACGGCGTGGTGACCGGCAGCATGACCATCGGCGATCTGGTGCTGGTGAACGCGTTCATGCTCCAGCTCTTCATTCCGCTCGGGTTCCTGGGCATCGTCTACCGCCAGCTCAAGTACGCGCTGGCGGACATGGATCTGGTGTTCAAGCTGCTGGAGCGCGAGCCCGAGATCGAAGACGAGCCCGGCGCCCCGGCGCTCAAGCTCAGCCGTGGTGGGGTGCGCTTCGAGCATGTGGACTTCCACTACACGCCCGAGCGGGCGATCCTGCGCGATGTGGACTTCCCGCTGGAGCCCGGCGAGAAGGTCGCCGTCGTCGGCCACAGCGGCGCCGGCAAATCCACCCTGGCCCGGCTCCTGTTCCGCTCCTACGACGTCAGCGGCGGTCGTATCCTCATCGACGGCCAGGACATCCGCGGCGTCACCCAGGAGAGCCTGCGCGCGGCCATCGGCATCGTCCCCCAGGACACGGTGCTGTTCAACGACAGCATCCGCTACAACCTCGCCTACGGGTGTCCGCAGGCACCTTTCGAGGAGTTGGAGCAGGCCGCCGAGCTCGCCCACATCCGCACGTTCATCGAGGCGCTGCCCGAGGGTTGGGACACCATCGTCGGCGAGCGCGGCCTCAAGCTCTCCGGCGGCGAGAAGCAGCGTATCGCCATCGCCCGGGCCATTCTCAAGCGCCCGCGCATCATGGTGTTCGACGAAGCCACGTCTTCGCTGGACAGCCAGACCGAGCAGGCCATCCAGCAAACCCTGGCCGAGGTGGCGGCGCACCACACCACGCTGGCCATCGCCCACCGCCTGTCCACCATCGTCGACGCCGACCGCATCCTGGTGATGGATGCCGGGCGCATCATCGAGCACGGCAGCCACAGCCGGCTGCTCGCCGAGGGCGGTGTCTATGCCGCCATGTGGGAACTGCAGCGGCGCGAGCGCGAAGAGGCCGGTGCCTGAGGGGCCGAAGCGGGACAGGGTCAGTCGCAAGCTACTCTGGCTGCTCGGGGTGGTGCTGCTGCCGCCGCTGCTGCTGGCCGGGGATGCGTTGACGGCACGCTTGGCGCAGGCGACGGCGGATGGCCTCGCCCGTTATGCGGCCTGGGCGACCACCGTGCTGTTCTCCGCGGCCGTTGCCTTGCTCATCGACCGCGGGCTGCGCCTGTTCCTCTGGGAGGACGCCTATATCCGCCTCACGGGCAGCGCCGCCCCCGGCGTGATCCAAGGCGCCGCCTCCACGGTGATCTACAGCATCACACTGCTGGTGGTGCTGAGCGATATCCTGCAGCTGGACACCGGCGCGGTGTTGATCTCCACGGGGCTGGTGGCCGGTTTGCTCGGCGTTGCCATGCAGAACACCATCGGTGATTTCTTCTCCGGCGTGGCCATCGGTATCGACCAGCCCTACCGCGTTGGCGATTGGGTGGAGCTCGATGACGGCACCCTCGGTGAGGTGGTGGACATCACCTGGCGCTCCACACGCATCCGCTCCTGGCATGCCAGTCTCTATGTGGTGCCCAACAAGAAGGCCGCCACCGCCACGGTCCACAACTATCAGCGCCCCACCAAGATCTACGCCTACTGGTTCGAGCTGGCGGTGAGCTGCGAGATCTCACCGTTGCTGGTGCGCGAGCTGCTGCTGAAGGCGGCGCTCGGTTGCCGCCGGGTCTTGCAGAACCCGGCGCCGCTGGTTTATCTGTGCGATCCGGGCCGGCCGTGCCGGTACATGGTGTTCGTGCACTTTCCGGATTATCTCTGGCGGCATGCGGCACTCGACGAATTGTTCCTGGCCATCCATGCGCGCCTCCAGGACGCCGGCATCACGCCGGCGGCGGTGACGTATCAGATCGATGCCCGTCGCGGCGATGCACCGGTGGCCTCACTGCCGAGCGTGCCGGAGGTATTGCGCAACGTCGCTGTCTTCACGCCGCTGTCGGACGACGAGATCGCGGCGCTGGCCGACGGACTCGTGCCGCAGGAGATCGGTGCGGGGGAGGGCATTGTCGAGCAGGGTGAGGCGGGCGACTCCATGTTCGTCATCGCCACCGGTATCGTGGTCCTGAGCCGGCGCATCGAGGGCGAGATGAAAGAAATCGAGCGTCTGGGCACCGGGCAGTGCTTCGGCGAGCGCTCCATGCTCACCGGCGAGACGCGTTACTCCACCGCCAGAGCAGCCAGCAACGTCCGCCTCATCGAGATTCCGAAGGCCGGGTTCGCCCCCATCCTCGCCGCCAATGCACCACTGCAGGCACGCCTCGCGGAGATCGCTGCGGCGCGCCGCGCCCACAGTGAGGCCCTCGCCCGGGCGCTTTCGGCGTCCCCCCGCCACGGTGTGCTCAGCGCCGAGGCGGCGTGGCTGAAGCAGCTCATCGGCAATTTCTTCGCGCAGCGGCAGTAGCAGGCTGCGGTTGCCGGTGGCCAGGGCGGCGTCCACCGGCGAGACAGCGGCATCGGCGCGCGGGCGCCGCAGCGGCCCGAAGACGGCATCCAGGGTGGCGAAGTCCCGGGTGAGCCAGGAGGTTAGGTTGACCGCGCCCGTGCGTGCCAGCACCGCGCAGCCGTCATCGGGCAGCAGCAGCGCCACGGGTGCAACGCCGGCGGCGGTGGGCACCCGCGGACGGAAGGCCAGCGCATGCATCGGCGTCGCCCAGTCGTCGATCACCTGCATCCAGGGCCATTGCAGGCCATAGGGGATTTCGGGTCCGAAGGCGATGCAGTGCGCATCCGTGGCGGCGATCACCGTTTGCAGGTTGCGTGTCGCCGTCCACCAGGCCGCAGACTTGGCCAGTATCAGCACCAGCATGGCCGCCAGCAGCCAGCGCATGGGCCCCGTCGGTAAGGTCGCTGAGCTATCCGCGCCCGGCGTGGTGGTGTCGGGGCTGGTGAGTCGGATGCAGGCGAACGCCAGGGCCATCAGGCCGAGCTGCGCAACGAAGACCAGCGCCGCCTTGAGCTTGATGCCGTCGCCGAGCAGAAACTCCACCGCGGTGGCGAGGGCGGCGGCCAGCGCCAGCAGGCAGCAGGTGGTGAAGAGCGTCGTGGCAACCGCCGCCGCCGCCCCCTGCGCGCGGCGCCACAGCACCCAGGCGCCCAGCACTGCCGCCAGCACCACCGTGGCCAACAGCAGATGCTGGCCCCAGGTCTCCGTGAGCAGGTACCAGGCCATGCCGCCCGGCGTCAGATTGCCGCGCTCGTAGGCGTTGGCACCAACGATGGTCCAGAGCAGACGCAGGGCGGCGAATAAGGCCAGCCAGAGGCCGAGACGGCGCCAGGGACCGCGTTGCATCGGCACCTGCCAGGCGATGATGCCGGCGCCGGCGGCGAGCGCGGCGGCGGGGACGAAGGCCATTGGATGCAGCCCCAGCAACAGCGGCCCCGCCGCCAGGGCATACCAGCGTACCCAGGTGCGCTGCGGCGCCAGCGCCATGGCCAGGGCCAGCGGCCAGGTGAGATAGAGGCTGCTCAGCAGTTCCGAGACGGCGGAGAAATTGATCAGATTGGCCAGCGCACCCAGCAGCGGGAACACCAGCAGCGCCGGCTGCCGGCGGCGCACGATCAGCCAGCAGGCCAGGAGCGACAGCCAGGGCAGGGCCTGATAGCCGATGGCGAAGGCATGGCGCACCGCCACGGCGTCCAGGCCCCAACGGACCGCAATCCAGGCGGGCAGCTGCGGCAGCACCGCCGTGACGCGCAGGTTCGGCAGCAGCAGATCACCATCGACGGCGAGCTTGAGATAGTAATAAGCGCCGTCAGCGAACAGCGGCAGCCCCACCAGCGCGGCCACGAGATAGGCCGCACCGACGAGCCACAGCCCGCTGCCCAAGGTCTGCCGCAGATGCCGGTGTGTGACGTGTGCGCTGGCCATGGTGGCTATCACGAGGCTCCGGGGGCACCGGCGCTGGTCGCCGCCGGCCAAGGCGGCGGCTCGCGTGCCGTCGTCAGGCGGCGGGGGCCCTGCTGGCGGGAAGCGCTCAGTCCGACAGGTAGTACTCCACCGTGGAGACCACACGCACTTTCTTGATATAGGGCGTATTGCTGTCGCGATCGGCGATGCTGAACAGGCCCTGGCTCGCGCGGCGGATCTTACCGAGGCGGCTGTCGGAGTCGGCGGCGAACTTGTCGGCGACCTCGCGGGCGTTGCGGGTGGCGGCTTCGATCATCGCCGGCTTGAGGTCGTTGAGCCCGGTGAATAGAAACTGTGCGGTGCCGCCGGCACTGATAATGGTGATTCCCCGTTGGCCCAGGCTCGCCAGGCGGGTCATGGCGTCGCGCACCCGCTCGATGTCACGGGTATAGACGGTGATGGTGGCGGTGGCCGTGTAGCGGAAGGGTAGCTGTGCGGCATTGGCGTAACCCTGCGCTTGGCGGTCGATGATCGACGGCGGTGCCGTGCTGATGGCGTCCGCCGTGAAGCCCTGCTCCGCAAGGAAATCCAGCACCAGCGTGGTCTGGCGCTGCACGCTGTCGTATAGGGCGGCGACGTCGTTGTCGACCTCGGTGAAGGTGATTGGCCAGATGGCGATATCCGCCGGCACCTCGCGCTCGGCGAGGCCCTTGACGGTGACGCTGCGCTCGAGCCCCTTGACCGCAAGCGCGCCCTGGGTAGCCCAGTAGCCGAGCCCGATGAGACCGGCGCAGACAAACGCGCCCAGGATGAGCGCGGGAACGGCGCCGGCGGCGATGCCGCGAGATGGGTTCATAGTGGTACGACCTCAGTGTCAGCGCGCTGCGAATGCGCAGATTGACGATGAATGATGCCTGCGGTGCACTAGCCCGCCGCGCGCAGCAGCTCTGCCGCGTGGGCCAGGGTGGTATCGGTGATCGCCGTGCCACCGAGCATGCGCGCGATCTCGTCCACGCGGGCGTCATCGGCGAGCGGGGCGATGTCGGTGTAGGTCTGGCCGTCGATGGCCTGCTTGCGCACCCGCAGCTGCTGGTGGGCCTGGGCGGCCACCTGCGGTAAGTGAGTGACGCAGAGTGTCTGGCGGGCCTCCCCCAGGCGGCGCAGCAGGCGGCCGACGATCGCGGCGACGCCGCCGCCGATGCCTACATCCACCTCGTCGAACACCAGTGTCGGGATGCCGCCGAGGGCGGCGGTCGCCACCTGAATGGCGAGGCTGATGCGCGAGAGCTCGCCACCTGATGCGACCTTGGCCAGCGGCTGCAGGGGCTGGCCTGGGTTGGCGCTCACCTGGAAGGCGACGGCGTCGAGCCCATGGGCGCCAACCTGATCGTGGTCGCTCGTCGTCACCGCCACCGCGAATTGTCCGCCGGCCATGCCGAGCTCCTGCATGAAGCTGTCGACCGCGGCGCCGAGGCGCTCGCCGGCGCTGCGCCGGGCCGCGCTCAGCACCGTGGCGGCGTCGAGCAGTTCGCGCCGTGCCGCATCCCGGTCCGCTTGCAGCGCGCCCAGGTCTTTGTCGTCCTGTTCCAGGGACGCAAGCTCCGCCTGGCGCGCGGCGAGGGTGTCGCCCAGCGCCGCCGGCTGGATGCGGTATTTGCGTGCGAGGTCGTGGATATGACCGAGGCGTAATTCCACCGCCGTAAGCCGCTCGGGATCCATATCGAGGTGGTCCAGATACTGGCGCAGGTTCGCCGCCGCCTCCTCCACCTGCACGGTGGCGCTGTCGATGAGCTCGCGCGTCTCTTGCAGGCGGGTGTCGATGTCGGCGAGATCCGCGAGTGCCGAGCCGGCGCGTCCGAGCTGATCGCGCAGGGCGGCTTCGCCCTCGTAGAGCTGCTCCACCAGCGCCGCGGCCGTGCCCTGGAGGTGACCGAGGTTGGCGAGACGGTGCTGCTCCGCATCCAGTGCCTCCAGCTCGCCATCGGCGAGGCCCAGCTCCGACAGCTCCTGCACCTGGAAGCGCAGCAGGTCCATGCGCTCGCTGCGCTGCGCGCGGGCGGCCTCGAGCGCGGCGAGGCGGTCGTCGAGCGCGCGCCAGCGCCGGTAGCGCTCGGCCACCGCGGCGGCCTGCGCGCCGTGGCCGCCATAGGCATCGAGCAAGCTGCGCTGGGCCGCGGGGCGCAGCAGGGATTGGTGCGCATGCTGACCGTGGATATCCACCAGCAGGTCGCCCAGGGCGCGCAGCTGGGCGCCGCTCGCCGAGCGGCCATTGATGAAGGCGCGCGCACGGCCGGCGCGCACCAGCACCCGACGGATGACGCACTCGTCGCCGTCGTCCAGCGCCTGCGCGGCGAGCCAGTCCCGGGCCTGCGGGCAGCGCGCCAGATCGAAGGCCGCGCTCACCTCGGCGCGCTCGCAGCCGCTGCGGATCATGTCGGCGTCTGCCTTCTCACCCAGGGCGAGTCCGAGGGCGTCGATGAGGATGGACTTACCGGCACCCGTCTCGCCGGTGAGTGCGGTCATGCCGCCGGTGAGCGTCAGCTCCAAGTGGCTGACGATGACGAGGTCGCGAATGGCGATGGAGGTGAGCATGGGCCCTGGGGTCTGCGTAGCGGCGCTGCGGTTGCCGGTGACCTGGCGCGTTGTTGCCCGCGTCGCGGCGTCAGCGCGCACCATCCGCCCGGTGCTCACTGGCCCAGCCGAGCTTGGCGCGCAGGATGCTGAAATGATCGTAACCGCGCGGATGCAGGAGCCGCAGTCGGTGCCGGCTGCGGCGAATGTGGATGGCATAGCCTTCCGCCAGGGGCAAATTGATCTGCCCGTCGCAGGTGAGGCGTACCTGCTCGTGCGCGTAGTCGCGGATACGCAGCTCGATGCTGCTGTCACCGCCGATGACCAACGGCCGGTTGCTGAGGGTATGCGGGCAGATGGGCACCAACAGGAGGGCGTCCAAACCCGGATGGACCAGCGGGCCGCCGCCGGAGAGGGCGTAGGCGGTGGAGCCGGTGGGGGTGGAGACGATGACCCCGTCCGAGCGCTGGGCATTGACGAAGACGCCATCGACCCAGGTTTCGAGCTCGATCATGCGCACACTGTTCCATTTGTGCACGACGATGTCATTGACGGCGCGGCCCTCGGTGCCATCCGTGCTCACCTCGAGCATGGCGCGGGCATCGGCACGATACTCGCCGGCCAGGATCTGATCCAGGCGTTCTTCGAGATGATCCGGCGAGATATCCACCAGAAAGCCGAGGCGTCCGAGGTTGATGCCGAGCAGCGGCACATCCGCCGGCGCCAGCTCGCGCGCGGCGTGCAGCAGGGTGCCGTCGCCGCCGACGACGATGATCAGATCGCAGGCGGCGCCGAGCGCGGGGATGCCCAGCACAGCACCCGCCTCGCCGCCAACGGCGTCCTCGGCTGCCGCCGCCGCCTGCGGGTCGAAACGCACCGTCAGGCCGCGCCAGCACAGATGCGCCGCCAGTCGGGCGATGGTGGCGGCCAGCTGCGCGTCCTGGTGTTGCTTGCCGACAATGCCAACGACTCGGAATTGGTTCATGTCTCGATCACTGGGTGGCCGCGCGCTACGGCATCGACGGGGCGCCCCGGCGCCCCCATGCCCGGCGCAGGTGCCCGGCGCTGGCAACCGACGCCGCAGCCGACGGTAGCACGCGCCCGCGCACGCGCCAAATCAAGACCTGCCCGCCGCCGATGCGGGCGCGATGCGTGCCCAGGCGTGTCTGAACCCGGCCGTTCATGGTTGGTGCAGCGCTTGCACGCGGTTGACAGCCGGCGGCCTGCGCCCTAGATTGGCGGTGTTAGCACTCTGATATACGGAGTGCTAAGACTGCGCCGCGGCTGCCATCTGCCAAACGCCGATGCCGGCGGGCCGCCGGGATGTGTGGATGCGGTGCGAGGTCGTGCCAAGGTCCGGCGGGCACGATCGTGCGGGTGGCGCTGCACGACCGGCGGTATCCGCAGGTGGCTGCGAACTGGTCCGCAGGCGGCCGCAGCCCAAGCTCCGCGCGCAGCGCGCACGGCGCGGTGGACATCAGCGATTCAACCGCGGCCTCGCTTTCGCTACCCGCATCCCGGACGCGGCGACGCCCCGGCGTCGGGCGTGACAACACAACAGACCACTCCAATGCCCAACAGCAGTCAATCGCGTACCGGTGATACCAAGATCTCGCTCCCCGGCGGTGGCCAGATCAGCGAGCGCGCGCTGCATTTCCTGAAGGCCCTGGTCGAGCGCCACATCCGCGACGGGCAACCGGTCGGCTCGCGCACTTTGGCCCGCGACGCCGGCTTGGATTTGAGCCCGGCCACCGTGCGCAACGTCATGTCCGACCTCGAGGAGCTGGGGCTGGTGGCCTCGCCGCATACCTCGGCCGGACGCGTGCCCACGGTCTCAGGCTATCGGCTCTTCGTCGACAGTCTGCTCACCGTCTCGCCCATCGACGATGCCTTCATGAACAGGATGCGCTCGGGCTTCGAGCCGGGCGGGGAGTCCAAGGTGCTCATCGAATCGGCCTCGCGCCTGCTTTCGGGCGTGACGCATCTGGCAGGTCTGGTGATGGTGCCGCGGCACGAGCGCGAAGTCTTCCACCAGATCGAATTCCTCAAGCTCTCCGGCACCCGCGTGCTGGCCATCCTGGTCACCGCCGACGGTGAGGTGCACAACCGCATTATCCACACCGAGCAGGAATGCTCGGCGTCCCATCTCCAGCAGGCAGCGAACTACCTGACCGAGGTGTTCTCGGGTCTCGACATGCGCGAGGTGCGCCGGCGGCTGCTCGAAGACCTCAAGACAACACATCAACGCATGGATGCCCTGATGATGCGGGCTATGGAAATGGCGCAGCGGGTGGTGGAAGGCGCCGAGCACGAAGACGACGTGCTCATCGCCGGCCAGACCAATCTGCTGGAATTCCAGGAGCTGGCGAGCATGGAGCGCTTGAAGTCGCTGTTTCAGGCCTTCACCGAAAAGCGCCAGATCCTCGATCTGCTCGATCGCTGCATCGAGGCGGATGGCGTGCAGATTTTCATCGGCCAGGAATCGGGCTTCGAGCTGCTCGACGATTGCAGTCTGGTGACCACCACCTATCGCGTCGAGGATCAGATCCTGGGCGTGCTCGGGGTCATCGGCCCAACGCGCATGGACTACCAACGCGTCATCCCGGTGGTGGACGTCACCGCCAAGCTGCTGGCCGCAGCGCTCAGGAGGCCTTGACGCGGCGGCACCGTCCCTCGGGTCAGGGTGTGCCGTGGCCACCCTGCGCAGACGCAGCGCAGGTCCGGTCGCGCTGACGCCATGCCCGAGACGAGTCTCGGGTGCGCGGCAGGCGCCGGCGCGCTGGAGGTCAATGCATCGGACGCAATGTCCGCCGCCGACACTCGCGCGTGCACGGACATTCATATTTTGGCATTCACACATTTGGAGAGGCAGGCCCACGCGAGGCAGTCCCTGGAGAAGACACCATGAATCCGGAGCGAGATCGCCAACACGACAACGAGACCGACACCGCGGCGGCACGGCCTGAGCAGGCGCACGAAGCAGTCGCGCCCCAGCAGCCGGCGCCAGCTGACGCCAGCGACGCTGCGGCGGCACAGCCCGCGAGCGAGCAAGCAGGCATCGACGCGTCACCGCCGACCGCTGAGTCAGTGTCTGCGCCGGCCGCCGAGTCGGTCCCCGGTGCAGCCGCTGAGACAACCGCCGGTCTGGCCGCAGATCCGGCGCAGCTCAACATGCTGCTGGAAGATGCCCGCGCGAAGGCGGATCAGGCACACGACCAGCTGCTGCGCACCCGCGCCGAAATGGAGAATATGAGCCGCCGGCAGGCGAAGGAACTGGAGAACGCCCATAAGTTTGCGCTGGAGGGCTTCATCAAAGAGCTGCTGCAGGTGCGCGACAGTCTGGAGCTTGGCCACGCCGCCGCCCAGGCGCCGGATGCCGATGTCGCCAAGCTGCGTGAGGGCACCGAGCTGACGCTCAAGCTCTTGAGCGACACCATGAGCAAATTCGGCGTCGAGCGCGTTGATCCGGAAGGTGAGCCCTTCAACCCGGATTATCACCAGGCCATGTCGATGCAGCCGCGCCCGGATCTGCCGGCGAACACCGTCACCAACGTCATCCAGAGTGGATACACGCTGAACGGACGCCTCGTGCGTCCGGCGTTGGTGATGGTCTCATCGCAGGCCTGAGGCGGGTGGCGCGCAGTGCTCATGCCGCAGCCGGCGGATCAGTGGCCGGTGCTGGGTCCGGTGCTGGGCCCGGTGCTGGAATCGGTGCTGGATCCGGCGCCTGTGAGGGCTGGTCGGCCACCCGGGCTTGGCGCTGACCCGCTGCACCGCCGCCACAGCTGACCTGGCGCAGGTCGCTTGCAAGGCTTACTCCGCGGGGGCATGCAGTAGGCTTGAGAATTTCAAGGTTTTGCCCAACCTCCCTCGCAGTTTCGGCCTCTGACGGCGCGTGCCGGGGGGCACAACACAGCTTCAATCAGGTTCAAATTAGGAGAGACACCATGGGGAAAATCATCGGCATCGATCTTGGCACCACCAACTCCTGCGTCGCCGTGATGGAAGGCGACAAGCCGAAGGTGATCGAGAACGCCGAGGGTGATCGCACGACACCCAGTATCGTCGCCTTCAGCAATGACGGCGAGGTGCTGGTTGGCCAGTCCGCCAAGCGTCAGGCGGTGACCAACCCGACCAATACGCTGTTCGCCATCAAGCGCCTCATCGGCCGCCGCTACGAGGACCACATCGTCTCCAAAGACAAGGAGATGGTGCCCTACAACATTGTCAAGGCCGACAACGGCGATGCCTGGGTGGAGGTGAACGGTAAGAAAATGGCCCCGCCGGAGGTCTCGGCGAAGGTCCTGCAGAAGATGAAGAAAACCGCCGAGGACTACCTGGGCGAAACCGTCTCCGAGGCCGTCATCACCGTGCCGGCCTACTTCAACGACTCCCAGCGCCAGGCCACCAAAGACGCCGGGCGCATTGCGGGCCTCGAGGTCAAGCGCATCATCAACGAGCCCACCGCGGCGGCGCTCGCCTACGGCATGGACAAGCGGCGCGGGGATCAGAAGATCGCCGTCTACGATCTGGGCGGTGGCACCTTCGATATCTCCATCATCGAGATCGCCGAGATCGAGGGCGAGCACCAGTTCGAGGTACTGTCCACCAACGGCGATACCTTCCTGGGTGGCGAGGACTTCGACCTGCGCATCATCGACCACCTGGTGGAGGTGTTCCAGAAAGAGCAGGGCTTCGATCTGCGCAACGACCCGCTGGCCCTGCAGCGCCTGAAGGAGGCCGCCGAGAAGGCCAAGATCGAGCTCTCCGCCAGCCAGCAGACCGACATCAACCTGCCCTACATCACGGCCGACCAGACCGGCCCGAAGCACCTGAACGTGAAGCTCACCCGGGCCAAGCTCGAGTCTCTGGTCGAAGACCTCGTCGATCGCACCATCGCGCCCTGCCGCACGGCACTGAAGGACGCGGGCGTCGGCGCCGGTGAGATCAACGAGGTCATTCTCGTCGGCGGCCAGACGCGTATGCCCAAGGTGCAGGAGAAGGTCCAGGAGTTCTTCGGCAAGGCCCCGCGCAAGGACGTCAACCCCGATGAGGCGGTGGCCGTGGGTGCCGCCATCCAGGGTGGTGTGCTCGGGGGCGGCGTCAAGGACGTGCTGCTGCTGGACGTGACCCCCCTGTCGCTCGGCATCGAGACCCTCGGCGGTATCATGACCAAGCTCATCGACAAGAACACCACCATCCCCACGAGCGCGAGCCAAGTGTTCTCCACCGCCGATGACAACCAGACCGCGGTGACGGTGCACGTGCTCCAGGGCGAGCGCGAACGGGCCATGGACAATAAGTCCCTGGGCCGCTTCGATCTCGCCGATATTCCGCCGGCACCGCGCGGCGTACCGCAGATCGAAGTCAAGTTCGACATCGACGCCAACGGCATCCTCAACGTCTCCGCCAAGGACAAGGCCACCGGCAAGGAGCAGTCCATCGTCATCAAGGCCAGCTCCGGCCTGTCGGACGACGAGATCGAGCGCATGGTCAAGGACGCCGAGGCCCACGCCGAAGAGGACAAGAAGTTCCACGCGCTGGTGGCCGCCCGCAACCAGGCGGACAGCATGATCCACGCCACGCGCAAGTCCCTGGAGCAGCTCGGCGAAGACAAGCTGGAGCCCGGCGAGAAGGACAAGATCGAGACCGCCATCAAGGCGCTCGAAGAGGCCATGCAGGGCGAGGACCAGGAGCGCATCGAGTCGCTGACCAAGGAGCTCGGTGATGCCTCCGCCAAGATGGCCGAGCGCCTCTATGCCCAAAGCCAGGGCGGACCCGAGGCTGGTGCCGGACCATCCGGCGGCGCCACGGGCGCTGCCGGCGGCGAGCATAGTGGCGCCGCCGACGACGTCGTGGACGCCGAGTTCGAAGAGGTGAAGGACGAGAAGAAATAAGCGGGCGCCCATCGCGTCGGCATCACGGGAGGCGCGTGTGCCCTCGGGCGCACGCGTCATTATCTGTCTGCCCTCGCGGCCGTCTGCAGCGAGGTGGCGGTCGCCTGAGTCCGCAAGGCCCGACGACGAGCAGCGTCGTCGCACCCCATTCCGGTTCGGGCCTTAGCCGCCCATCGGATGCGCGCCGACGCCAACGCGGCAGCACGACCCCCGAGTCTCCGATCGCCCCGAGTCCCCGCTCAAAGCATCAACGACACGCCTCCGCCCCGCTCCCCATAGCGCCCAGACCCCAATAACACGTCAGTTTCCGGACCCCGCCGATGCCCCGCGATTACTACGAAGTCCTCGGCCTGAGCCGAAACGCCAGCGAGCAGGACATCAAAAAAGCCTTCCGCCGGATGGCCATGAAGTACCACCCGGATCGCAATCCGGACGATGCCGAAGCCCTCACCAAGTTCAAGGAAGCCAAAGAGGCCCACGACATCCTCACCGACCCCCGCAAGCGCTCTGCTTACGACCAGTTCGGCCATGCCGGCGTCAGCGGACAGGGCGGCGGCGGCCCCGGCGACTTCGGCGCCGGCGGTTTCTCGGATATCTTCGGCGACGTCTTCGGGGATATCTTTGGCGGCCGTGCCGGTGGACGACGCACTCACCGTGGCACCGACCTGCGCTACGAGCTGTCGCTCACCCTCGAAGAGGCGGTCGCCGGCAAAGACGTCAGCATCAGAATCCCAACCACGGTGGAATGCCATCACTGTGGCGGTAGCGGCGCCAAGCCTGGTACCAAGCCGAAGGAGTGCGGCACCTGTCACGGCCACGGCCAGGTGCGCATGCAGCAGGGCTTCTTCTCCATCCAGCAGACCTGCCCCACCTGCCGCGGCACCGGCAGCGTCATCGAGGAGCCCTGCCGGCACTGTCGTGGCAGCGGCCGACTACGCGAAGAGAAAACCCTCAGCGTCAAGGTACCGCCGGGTGTGGACACCGGTGATCGTATCCGTCTGGCGGGCGAAGGCGAGCTCGGCGAGCAGGGCGGTCCGCCGGGAGACCTCTACGTGCAGGTGATGGTGCAGGAGCATCCCATCTTCACGCGTGAGGAGAGCCATCTGTTCTGCGAGGTGCCCATCAGCTTTGCCACGGCGGCCCTGGGCGGCGAGATGGAAGTACCCACCCTGAGCGGCAAGGTGATGCTCAAGGTCCCCGCGGGCACCCAGACGGGCAAGATGTTCCGCATGCGCGGCAAGGGCGTGAAGCCCGTGCGCGGTGGCCCCGTCGGCGACCTCATCTGCCGGGTCATCGTCGAGACGCCGGTGAATCTCACCGAGCGTCAGAAAGAACTGCTGCGCGAATTGAACGACACCCTGGCCAGCGGCGGCAAGCACCACAGCCCCCACTCCACCAGCTGGCTCGACGGCGTCAAGCACTTTTTTGAAAAGATGGGGCTCTAGCGCGGGCGGGCGTGCCCGCCCCGGGCGCCCCGCGAAGCACCGCCGCAAAGCGTCTTACGCTGCCGGCTTTTGACAAATCAGTCTGACCGCGCCGTACCGGAAGGCGACCTCCCGCCGCGCCTGTACGGCCGTGAATGCCGCCTCCATGGCGTGCTGCATCTCGAGTGTCGCATAGCCATGGACCAGCATCCGCTCTGCACCCGAGGCCAACAGCTCGCGCAGGTAGCGCAGCTGCGCTGCCCGGGCGCGGCTCGTATCAGCGCTGCTGATGACGCGCCGGGGCTCGGCCGCCAGCACCTCTGCACCCAGGGCGCTCACGATGTGCCGCAACTTGCCGCCGATGCAAGGATCGCCCCCGCCGAGCTCGGCCTGGCAGCGGTTGAACGCGTCCCACCAGGCGCTGATGGCGGGTTGCGTCGGGTCGAAGCAAAAGGTTCGGTTGTCCACCTCGGTCAGGATGACCCTGCCCGTGGGTTTGACGACCCGCAACAGCTCGCCGACCACGGCGGCGGGGTCCCGTAAGTGCTCCAGTACCCAGATGGTCAGCGTGACATCGAAGCTGTCGTCTGCGAAGGGTAAAGTGCGCGCGTCGCCCTGAACCAGGCGGATGCGCTCAGCCCGGTTGAGCCAGGCGTGTCCGGCGCGCAAGTGCGTGGCACTCAGATCCAGGCCGGTCAGCGACAGCTGCGGGGCCCGTTGTGCGATGAGGTGCAGCTCGGCACCCACGGCGCAACCGACCTCGAGCAGACTGCGGTCGCCGGAGAAATCCAGTCCACCGAATACCGGCTGCGCCAGCAGCTGTGCCTGGGCGATCAGGCGGCGGCGCTCGCTATCGCTGAAACCGTGGATATACCCAGCGTGCGTCAATGTCCGGCTCGAGCTGCGGCGGGCAGGATTGCGGCTGGTGGGGGCCGACGACAGGCGTGCTGTCGTATGACTCGTCCCTCGCACCCAATCGAGTGCCTCGGGGGAAGGCTTGAATGGAGCCGGTGAGCGGATTCGAACCGCTGACCTACGCATTACGAATGCGTTGCTCTACCAGCTGAGCTACACCGGCGCAGGACGTCGGGACAGTGCCCGGGCCAGCCGTTAATCATAAGCGGGTTGGCGGCTTGCGGCAAGCATCGGGCGGCGCTCAGCCCCGGGCCGCGTCCAGCGCATAGGCCGACGCCGGCAGGATGGGGTCACGGCCCAGCAGCAGGTCCGCAAGCAGCCTGGCGGAGGCGGGGCCCGTGACCAGACCATTGCGGAAGTGACCGGCGTTGACGTAAAGCCCTTCCGCGCCCGGATAGGGGCCGATGTACGGGATGCCGCTCGGTGAGCCCGGGCGCAGCCCCGCCCAGTGATCCTCGATGGGCGTGCGCTTCAGGAGGGGAAACAGCTCCGTGGCGATGCGGTAGAGCTCTTCTTTCGCCTCCGCCGTGGTGCGCTTCTCGAAGCCGGCATCCTCGAGCGTGCTGCCGATGAGCACCCGGCCGTCGCGGCGCGGAATGACGTAGCGCTCGCGGTAAAGTGTCAAATGGCGGATTTGCCCGGGCTTGGCGTAGAACAGAATCATCTGCCCACGCACCGGGTGGATGTCGGGCTTGCGCCCGAGCTTGCCGAGCAGCTCCGCGGTCCAGGCGCCGGTGCAGACCACAACGCGTTGCGCGGCGATATCACCGGCGCGGGTGCGCACACCCTGGACCACGCCGTCCTTGACACGCAGCTCCAGCACCTCTTCGTGCTCGCGGATGCTGACCTTGGGCTCGATGGCAACGCGCAGGGCCTTGGTGAGCCTGGGGTTGCGCACCTGACCGATGTCCTCGAGCCAGAGTGCTGTCCGCACCCCGGTCTGCAGGCCGGGCTCTGTTTCGCGGATCTGGGTGGGGTTCAGCGTCGTCAGCGACTGGTGCTCGGCGCTGGCCCAGGCGCGGGCCTCGGCATGTTCCTCGGGGTCGAGGATCATCAAGCCGCTGGTGTTGTATTCGGGATCGATGCCGGTGCTTTCGAACAGCTCGGTGCAAAGCGCCGGGTAGACCCGTTGGCTCCAGGTGGCCAACGCCGTGACGGCGCCGGCGAAGCGCCAGGGGTAGAGGGGCGAGAGGATGCCGCCGCCGGCCCAGCTCGCCTGCTGGCCGGTGTCGCCCATTTCCACCAGGGTGACGGCTGCACCCGTGGCGGCGAGCTCGCGGGCGGTCATCAGACCGATGACGCCGCCGCCGATGACGAGGATATCGGAGCCAGTGTGGTCGCTCATGCGTGTGTCAGTCGTGCGCGGGCATCAGCCTGCCGGGGTGATCGGGAGGGTCGACTTGCCGCAGACGCCGTCAGCCGGCGTCACCCGCCGTGCGTTGCAGTTCCTTGGGCAGGGCGAAGGTGACGTTCTCGCGCATGCCGGCCTGCTCTTCGACGCTGGCGGCCCCCCAGTCCTTCAGGCGCTGGATCACCTGCGCCACCAATAGCTCCGGGGCGGACGCGCCGGCGGTGACGCCCACCCGCGTACCGTCGGTCAGCCATTCGCGCTGGACGTCGTCGGGACCGTCGATGAGGTAAGCCGGTGTGCCGGTCTTCTCCGCGAGCTCACGCAGGCGGTTGGAGTTGGAACTGGTGGCCGAGCCCACCACCAGCACCAGGTCGGCGCGGCTGGCGAGGTCGCGGACCGCATCCTGGCGGTTCTGGGTGGCGTAGCAGATATCGCTCTTCTTCGGCCCCGTGAGGTTCGGGAAGCGCGCGCGCAGCGCGTCGATAATGCCGGCCGTGTCGTCCACCGACAGCGTGGTTTGGGTGACGTAGGCGACCTTGTCCGGATGCTCGATGGCGAGGGCGGCGACGTCATTCAGGTCTTCCACCAGGTGCATGCGCCCGCCGTCGGCGGCGCACTGGCCCATGGTGCCCTCCACCTCCGGGTGGCCACGGTGGCCGATGAGCACCACATCGAAGCCGGCCTTGCAGTGGCGGGCCACTTCCAGATGCACCTTGGTCACCAGCGGGCAGGTGGCGTCGAACACCCGCAAGCCCCGCTCGGCGGCCTGGGCGCGCACATCCTGGGACACGCCGTGGGCGCTGAAGACACAAACGGCCCCCTCCGGCATCAGCGCGATGTCGTCGACGAAAATGGCGCCGCGGGCCTTGAGATCGTCCACCACGTAGCGGTTGTGGACCACCTCGTGGCGCACATAGACGGGTGGGCCGAAGAGCTCCAGCACGCGCTCGACGATGTCGATGGCGCGGTCTACGCCGGCGCAGAAGCCACGCGGGTTGGCGAGCAGAATATCCATGGCTGAGGGGGGTTCTCGGGGCTTGCGTCTTATCCGACCGGGTAGCTGCGGATTCTAGCAGGGGTGCGGCGCGTGCGACGTGCGAAGTCACAGAGGCGGGCGGGGCCACAGGCCGGCGGCACTCGAGCAGGTCACCCAAGCCAGCCTGCTCGGCCAGCGATGGGACATTTTTCTTCGCAGACGCGTTGAGCCCCACGCGCCGCATCAGCCTTGCGAGCTTTCCAGGGCCCGCGAGCGTCGTCCCTTTGCGCTTGGCGAGCGCCGAGGCTGCCGCGGAAACGCCTGTGTTTCTGGTGGCCATCGGCGCGATGTTGGGCGTCTCCTGGCCCATCATGCCGTAGGTGCTGCAAGGGATCCGCCCGCGTCTGAAAAGCGTTGCTCCATCAGCGTGTTTGGCGGGTCGAGCAACGCTATGCTGTGATATGGCTTTCAGCCTTTGCAAGGTCTGTCATGCCAGCGTCCGACGCCCTGCTCGTCCGCACCACCCTGCTGTCTCTCAGCCTCCTCCTCGGGAGTCAGGCTTCGGCCGGCACGGCCACCCCGGCGGCTCACGAGGGCTATGTCGGCGCCGCCGCCTGCGCCGATTGCCACACGGATGAGACCGCCGCCTGGCAGGGCTCGCATCACGACCTCGCCATGGCCCTACCGAATGCGGCCACGGTGCTGGGGGACTTCGATGACGCCGAATTCACCGCCCACGGCGTCACCAGCCGTTTCTATCAACGGGACGGCGACTACTGGGTGCGCACCGACGGCCCCGACGGTGCGCTGGCCGACTACCGGGTGCGCTACACCTTCGGCTGGTACCCGCTGCAGCAGTACCTGCTCGAGCGCCCGCAGGGGCGGCTGCAGGGCCTGGGCATCGCCTGGGACAGCCGCCCCGCGGCGGCGGGCGGCCAGCGCTGGTTCCACCTCTACCCCGACGAGCCCATCGATCACACCCACGCGCTGCACTGGAGCGGTCGCGAGCAGAACTGGAATTATCAGTGCGCCGAGTGCCACTCCACCGATCTGCGCAAGGGCTATGACCCGGCGACCGACGGCTACCAGACCCACTACGCCGAAATCGATGTCGCCTGCGAGGCCTGCCATGGCCCCGGCGCCGGCCACCTGGCCTGGGCGCAGCAGGGCGACGCCGAGCGCGCCGCCGATCCGCGGCGCGGCTTCAGCACCCGGCTGCGCAGCGACCGGGCGCAGTGGCTCATCGACCCGGCCAGCGGGCTGCCCCGCCGCAGCCCGCCGCGCCGTGAGCACACGGAGATCGAGATCTGCGCCCGCTGCCATGCCCGGCGCGGCCAGCTCAGTGAGGACTACCGCCACGGCGAGCCCCTGGCGCAGACCCATCGCCTGGCGTTGCTCGAGCCCCACCTGTACTACCCGGACGGCCAAATCAAAGATGAGGTCTATGTCTACGGCTCCTTCGTGCAGAGCCGCATGTACCACGCCGGCGTGACCTGTAGCGACTGTCACGACCCGCACAGCCAGCAACTGCAGCGCAGCGGCAATGCGGTGTGCACCAGCTGCCACGTCGCCGCGCAGTACGACAGCCCCCGGCATCACCACCACCCGGTGGACGGCGCCGGCGCCGCCTGCACCGGCTGCCACATGCCGCAGCGGGTCTACATGGTCAATGATTGGCGGGCGGATCACAGCTTCCGGGTGCCACGACCGGACTTGTCGGTCAGCCTCGGCACGCCCAACGCCTGCACCGGCTGCCACACCGACCAGGATGCCGCCTGGGCGGCTGCACAGGTGGTGCGCTGGTACCCGGACAGCCGCCATCGCGGCCCGCACTTCGGCGAGGCCCTGCATGCGGCCGACCGCGGCGCACCCGATGCCGCGGCACAGCTGTTGGCCCTCGCCGCCGACAGCACGCAGCCCGCGATCGCCCGCGCCAGCGCCATCGAGCGGCTGCGCCCCCTGGCCAGCGCCGACCAGTTGCCGCGCCTGCGCCGCCTGCTCGAGGACGACGCGCCCCTGGTCCGTGCCGCCGGTGTGCGCTATCTGGAAGCGACCGATCTGCGTACCCGGGTGGACCTCGGCTGGCCGCTGCTCGACGACCCGGTGTTGCTGGTGCGCATCGAGGCCGCGCGCGTGCTCGCGCCGGTGCTGCGCCAGCAGGTGCCGGAGCGCTTCCGCGAGTTGCTGACCCGCCGCATCGAGGAATACGCTCAGACGCTCTATGTTACGGCCGAGCGTCCGGAGTCTCACCTCAACCTGGGGTTGGTGGCCAGCGCGGTCGGCGACGCCGCACAGGCCGAGCAGTCATACCAGACCGCGCTGCGCCTGCAGCCCGATTTCGCGCCCGCCTACGCCAACCTGGCGGACCTGTACCGCGCGCTGGGGCGCGACGACGACGGAGAGGCGCACCTGCGTGCCGGCATCGCCGCAGCCCCCGACAGCGCCGCCTTGTCGTATGCGCTCGGGCTGCTGCTGATTCGCGAGCAGCGTTTGCCCGAGGCCCTGCCGCAACTGGCCAGGGCGGTCGCCCTGGCCCCGAGCGAGCCGCGCTATCCCTTCGTCCAGGCCCTGGCGCTCGAGCAGGCCGGCGAGACCGACCAGGCCCGCGAGGTACTGCGCGAGGCCGTGCAGCACCACCCCAACGACGCCGACATTCGCGCGGCCCTCGAACGCCTCGCGGAGAAATGAGGTTGCGGCAGCCGCCCTACATCCAGTCAAGCTCGCTCATTGGCCCGCAACGCGATCCAGAACTTGCGCAGCGGCGTCAGCCCGATGCGCTGATCCACCACGGCGAGCTCGCTGCGGCGGAGCTCTTGCAGCAGCGCCGCATGGATGCGCTGCTGGATGCGTAGCGCCCGCGGCAGCGCCGGCGCAGCGGTGGTTGGGGCCTCGCGCGCCAGCATGGCGGCCTGCGGTGCGAGTAGGGCGGGCAATTGGTGGCGGTGCTCAGGGCTCGCCAGGGCCTCGTGTCCGAGACCGGCGGCGGTGATGGCGTCGGTGGGCAGGACGGTGCGATCGTGGCGCAGCAGCAGCCCCGCGTCCCGCAGCCGGCGGACGCCGCCGCACCAGCC
>PR_CR_10_Liq_1_inCRDRAFT_1000524_pt1 | contig 23939 bp, 25 predicted proteins | sample PRCRCaboRojoPR_3_FD_10241 | JGI IMG/M metagenome (IMG submission 10241)
CGCTGCGCAAGACGGCATTGTTATTTTTTCGGAGTGGACGGCTGAAACCGGTTACGTTTTGATAATACAGCACTCCAATCAATTTATTAGCGCCTATAAACACAATTCTGACTTACTCAAAAAGCAAGGCGAAATTGTGAAATCTGGCGAGCCGGTGGCCATTATTGGCAATACCGGTGAGCTCACTTCTGGCCCACACCTACACTTTGAGTTGTGGTATGATGGTTTTCCGGTGAACCCGGAGAACTACATTGATTTTTAGAGCAAGTTTTATGACGGAAAGACCTCGGTATTAAGACGACCGGAGCTTGGGAAGACTCTTGGTGCAAATTCGAGAAAAAGTTAATTGGTTAAATAGCGGTGCTGCGCGCTGAATCGCAGGCGCTGGCAGTCAAAGGCGGATGCTCAGCCCTCCTGGACCTGTGCTGAGTTTACCGAAGTATCAGGAGGGGCCAGGGGTGGTAGAAAAGCTCGTATTTTTTGCTGGCTGTGCAACCTCTCTGCCAGAAGTAGGATTGCGAAAAAACTGAGGTGCCGCGTCTCAGCGCGGCATGAAAAGCAAGCAGCTCACTAATAGACCAGTCAACAAGCTTTCCAATCAACTACCTTCAAAACCCTCATCGGGCGGAAGCCCTGGTTCCTTGCTGGCTTCTACGGCCAGGGCATCACAGCGTTCATTTTGGGGGTGGTTGTTGTGGCCCTTAATCCAGTGTAGCTTGGGCTGATGCTGCTTGTGTAGCGGTAAATAGCGCTGCCACAGGTCTACGTTTTTTTTGTCCTTGAAATTTTTCTTGACCCAATTGAACAGCCAGCCTTTTTCAATAGCGTCTACCACGTACTTAGAGTCTGAGTAAATATGCACCTCATGTCCGGGTTGTTTGATTTTGCCCAAAGCCTCAATTATGGCCAAAAGCTCCATGCGGTTGTTGGTGGTGTTTCTAAAACCAGCACTAAACTCTTTCCGGTGCCCTACGGCCTCCATAACAATACCGTAGCCCCCGGGTCCCGGGTTTCCCCGAGCGGCTCCATCTGTATAAATTGAAATGCGCAAGAATTAAAGGTCCTTTAAGATGTACTCAATTACCTCAGGGTAGTGTTTGTACTCCAGCTGACGTACTTTGTATTCCACGTCTTGCCAGGTGTCTTCAAAGTCAATTTCTACTTCTTCCTGAAAAATGATTTCCCCTTCATCGTACTCTTCAGATACGTAGTGAATGGTTATACCACTTACTTCTTCTTCATTTTCAACTACCGCCTGATGCACGTGTTTTCCATACATGCCCTTCCCTCCGTAATCAGGTAAAAGCGCGGGGTGTATGTTTACAATCCTATCAGGGTACGCCTCAATTAGCGCTAGCGGAATCTTTTTTAGAAAGCCTGCTAATACGATTAACTGGGTGTTTTTGGCCTGCAGTTTTTCAATAAAACTGCCGTCTTCCATTTCGGCTTCTGTAACCTGAAAACAAGGGATTGCGTGCTTTCGGGCTCTGTCAATAACCCCGGCTTTAGGGTTGTTGGTGTAAATGGCCGTTACCCGGGCCAATTCATTATCTGCAAAATATTGGATAATATTTTCGGCATTGGTGCCTGAGCCTGAGGCTAACAGAACTATATTTTTCATGATTCTTTAATACGAAAGCGAAAATACAATTTGCCCTTAAACACTCTAATAATTCATGTTTGAATTTTGATAAATTTACTTTCTTTGCAGCTTACTAATTTTAAAAAATCCACCATGTCAGACATTGCTTCAAAAGTAAAAGCGATTATAGTAGACAAACTAGGAGTTGACGAAAACGAAGTAACCAACGAAGCCAGCTTCACCAACGATTTAGGTGCCGACTCTTTGGACACTGTTGAACTAATTATGGAGTTTGAAAAGGAATTTGATATTCAAATCCCAGACGATCAAGCCGAAAACATTGCCTCAGTAGGGCAGGCTGTTGCCTACATAGAGGAAGCAAAGAAGTAATTAAATGGAGCTCAAAAGGGTTGTTGTAACAGGTTTGGGCGCTTTAACGCCCATAGGAAACAGCGCTGATGAATACTGGAAAGCTTTGCTTGCTGGTACCAGCGGTGCGGCCCGCATTACCCGTTTTGATCCAGAGAAATTTAAAACCCAGTTTGCTTGCGAGCTTAAGAATTTTGACGTTAAGGATTACCTTGACCGCAAAGAAGCCCGCAAGTTAGACCGTTTTTCACAGTATGCCTTAATAGCTGCTGATGAAGCCGTGGTTGACAGTGGTCTTTTAGATGCTGGTTACAGCCTCAATAGAATTGGCGTTTTATGGGGTTCTGGAATTGGTGGCATTGACACCTTCCTGGAGGAAAGTTTAAACTTTGCCAAAGGAGACGGCACCCCGCGGTTCAACCCCTTCTTTATTCCAAAAATGATTGGCGATTTGGCCCCAGGTCATATTTCCATTAAGTATGGATTTAGAGGACCCAATTACACCACGGTATCGGCCTGTGCGTCTTCTACCAACGCCATAATTGACGCTTTCAATTATATCCGTTTAGGAAAAATTGATGCCTGTGTGGCGGGCGGAAGTGAAGCAGCTGTAAACCAGGCAGGCATGGGTGGCTTTAACGCCATGCACGCACTAAGTACCCGAAATGATTCTCCAGAAACGGCCAGCCGTCCTTTTGACAAAGAGCGCGATGGCTTTGTGCTGGGTGAGGGTTCTGGGTGTATTATTCTAGAAGAGTATGAGCACGCTAAAAAGCGAGGGGCTAAAATTTATGCGGAGTTAACCGGTTCTGGCGTAACATCTGATGCGCATCACATTACCGCGCCACACCCTGAAGGACTGGGTGCCAAAGGGGTTATGGAGCAGGTTTTGGAAGAGGCTAGGCTCAACCCATCAGAGGTAGATTACATTAACGTACACGGTACTTCTACGCCTTTAGGCGATGTAGCAGAACTAAAAGCCATCAAAGCGGTGTTTGGCCAAGATGCTTATAACATGAACATAAGCTCTACCAAATCTATGACCGGTCATTTACTGGGAGCAGCCGGAGCTATTGAAGCTATTGCTGCTATTTATTCAGTAGTGCATGACATAGTACCGCCTACCATCAATCATTTTACAGATGATCCGGATATTGACAGCAAATTGAACCTCACGTTTTTGGAGCCACAGGAACGTAAAGTGCGGGCTGCCATTAGCAACACCTTCGGTTTTGGTGGGCACAATGCCAGCGTTCTGTTCTGCAAGCCTGAGTAATATCTATGCTTAAATATTGGTTAACAAAATGGAGTTCCCTTCTAAAAACAGAAGGGAACTTTTCGTTTAAGGTAGCCTCCATTACCGGCTTTAAGCCGAAAAACGAGCAACTCTATCGTTTGGCTTTCACCCATAGTTCTGTATCGGTGGAAACCAAGGGTAAAAAACTAAATAATGAGCGGCTGGAGTTTTTAGGTGACGCGGTTTTGGGTTCAGTAGTCTCTGAATACCTCTATCAAAAATATCCTCATAAGGGGGAAGGGTTCCTGACTAGCATGCGAAGCAAAATTGTAAGCCGCCAACATCTCAATAAGCTTGCCCTAAATTTAAAATTAAATGAGCTCTTAGAGTATAACACTACGGGCAGTACCACCCCTAAATCTATTAATGGTGATGCCTTTGAAGCGTTGATAGGAGCCCTATTTCTAGACCGCGGTTACCGCTGCTGCCAGCGCTTTGTAGTGCATACCATTTTGCAAAATCACGTGAACCTTGAGCTCTTGAGTAAGCAAGTGAATAGCTACAAGAGCTTAATGTTGGAGTGGGCTGCTAAAAACAAGCAAAAGCTTTTTTTTAAAATGGTAAGCGAAAAGGGCCAGAGCCATGCCAAACACTTTGTGATTGCTTTATGGTATAATCAAGAACAAGTAGCCACGGGCAGCGGCCCTAGTAAGAAAAAAGCTGAAGAACAAGCTGCCCGAGACGCTTACAATATCTTAGCTTTGAACCATGGCCCAGTTTAAGCTTGAAGCAGACTTTGCCGATACTGAGTTGGCCGCTTTTGGGATTTATTCCAGTTTGGGGGCTAGCCGCTTTTGTTATGCCCTCAACAATGCATTAAATCTGCAGCTTGTGCGTGCCGCTAAAGATTATTCCGCTAAAAAAGGAGCACAAGACTGTTTTTTTTTGACTTTTGGCTTTAAAGACCCAACAACTGATTTACTTTGGCAGCTGGTAAAAAACAAAGCAAAAACAGAAGCGGCAGGTGAACTGGACCAGGGTGGGTTATTTAATGCGGTAGAACAGAGTACGCGATGGCTAAGCTCAAAAACTAACTTTGATTACTTGTTATGGATAGAGCGTGATGATGCCCTCAAAGAATGGCCGCAAAAAATAGCAGATCAATTAAAAGAGTTTTCTTTCATAGAAACCTTTGAAATACTTTCAGACCGCCTCAATAATTTAGTTCTAAATAAAACACAAGCATAAATGTCAATCAACAAAGCAAAAATAGTAGCCACCCTAGGCCCGGCCTCTTCAGATTACAAGGTAATGCTGGCCATGGTTAAAGCAGGTGTAAATGTTTTTAGGATCAATTTCTCGCACAGCGATCATAAAACTGCCGAAGAAAACATTAAAAAGGTTCGGAAGCTTAATAAAGAGTTAGACCAGAATATTGCCATACTTGCTGATTTGCAAGGGCCTAAATTACGCATTGGAGAAGTAGAAGAAGGAGCCGTACTCAAGGTAGACGATGAGCTTACCTTTACTAACAAAAAGGTGAAAGGCAATGCCAAACAGGTGTTTATGACCTACCAGCAGTTTGCCTCTGATGTAAGGGTTGGTGACCGAATTATGATTGATGATGGCAAGCTTTTACTGGAAACTGTAACCAGTAACGGTATTGATAAGGTAACGGCCAAAGTGTTGCAAGGGGGGCCCTTGAATTCACGTAAAGGGGTCAACTTACCCAATACCCGCATCTCTTTACCCTGCCTTACAGAAAAAGATTTGGCCGATTTAGAAGTGGCCATGAAAAACGAGGTAGAGTGGATTGGCCTATCCTTTGTGCGTAACCCAAAAGATGTTCGCCAATTAAAAGACATTATTGCCAAGAATAATGCTCCCTGCCACGTTATTTCTAAAATTGAAAAACCTGAGGCGGTTGTGGAGATTGATGAAATTATTGAGCTGTCTGATGCCATTATGGTGGCCCGTGGTGACTTAGGGGTGGAAGTACCCATGCAAGGAGTGCCCTTGATTCAGAAAATGATTGTAAATAAGTGTCACTTGCTATCTAAGCCGGTGGTTATTGCCACCCAAATGATGGAAAGTATGATTGATAGTCTTACCCCCACCCGGGCCGAGGTGAATGATGTGGCTAACTCCGTATTGGATGGAGCAGACGCGGTGATGCTGAGCGGTGAAACATCGGTAGGAAAGAATCCTGTGCAAGTAGTAGAAGCTATGTCTAAAATTATTGCCCACGTTGAAGAAAGTGGTCAAATTAGTACTGAAACCGAAAACCCTCCTAAGTACCGCAACAAACGTTTTATCACAGACTCCATTTGCTACAATGCCAGTAAAATTGCTGACCAGGTTGGAGCCAGCGCTATTTTAACCATGACTTTTAGCGGGTACACGGCCTTTAAAATTAGCTCACACCGCCCTAAGACTAGTATTTTTATGTTTACCTCTAACCGTAGTATTTTGAATACTATGAGTTTACTTTGGGGAGTGCAGGGTTTTTTCTACAATAAAACGGTAAGCACCGATGACACTTTCAGCGATATTAAACAGATTGTAAAAGATAAGGGTTTAGTGAGTACAGGTGACTTAATTGTAAAAATTGCCAGCATGCCTATTGAAGAAATGGGCATGACGAACATGCTAAAAATTTCACAAATCGATGAGTAATTATCCCAAAAGTTGGACAGCTGAAAACAACAAATTAACAAGAGGCTTTGAGTTTGCGAATTTCGTGGAAGCCTTCGGGTTTTTAACCCAGGTGGCTCTAGAGGCCGAAAAGGCCCAGCATCATCCCGAAATTAGTAATGTGTATAACAAGGTTTCCATAAGCCTTACCACCCACGATGCGGGCAATACTACTATTACCGAAAAGGATGAAAAGCTAGCCGCTGCAATTAACAATCTTTTATAGAGCGGCCGTAAACTGTTTTAAAAAGCGGGCATCGTTTTCAAACAACATTCTAATGTCGGGAATTTGAAAACGGTGCAGCGCTATGCGCTCTACACCTATTCCAAAGGCAAAGCCTGAATATTCTTCGGGGTCAATGTTGTTATTTTTAAGTACAGCCGGGTCTACCATGCCGCAACCTAGTACTTCTAGCCAACCGGTGCCTTTGGTCATTCGGTAGTCGCGCTCATTTTCTAGTCCCCAATACACATCCATTTCTGCGCTAGGCTCCGTAAACGGAAAGTAAGAAGGACGCAGTCTAATCTTGGTTTTGGGCCCAAAAAACTCCTGCGCGAAAAAAAGAAGCGTTTGCTTGAGGTCTGCGAAGCTTACTTTCTTGTCAATATATAATCCTTCAATTTGATGAAAAAAACAGTGTGAGCGCGCTGAAATGGCTTCGTTTCTGAAGACCCTTCCTGGCGAAATGGTACGAATGGGTGGTTTTTCATTTTCCATAACCCGCACCTGCACACTAGAGGTGTGGGTGCGTAGCGCCCAATCTGGATCTTTAGCCACAAAAAAAGTGTCTTGCATGTCTCGGGCCGGATGCTCTTCAGGAAAGTTTAGGGCTGTGAAATTGTGCCAGTCGTCTTCAACCTCTGGTCCCTCTGAAGTGTTAAATCCAATGCGGTTAAAAATCCCAATAATCTCGTTTTTCACCAGGTTTACAGGATGCTCGGCTCCCAAGCCCTCAAAGCGCACTGGCCGGCTTAAATCGCCTTCACTGAAACTCTTTTGAGCCTGACCCGCTTCATTTTGCAGAGCAGCAATCTTAGCTTTAGCTTCATTCTTTAAACTATTTAAAGGCTGCCCAAACTTCCTTTTTTCTTCGCCCGGCAAGGCTTTAAACTCTGTAAAAAGGCTATTAACCAAGCCCTTTTTGCTTAAGTATCTAATGCGCAACTTCTCAACCTCGTCCGCGTTTTGTGCGTGTAAATTTTGAATTTCGTTTCTTAGTGACTCAATTTTTGACTGCATAGAAAGCTAAAAACAAATGCCTTGCGTTAATTTTTATATTTGCGTGAGGCAAAGATGCTAATTATTTAGGTTCCGCTATGAAAAAGAGACTATTGCCGTGGGTTTTGCCCTTGCTTTTTACCGCCCTTTTATTGGGCTGTGAAAAGGATAAAAAAAACTATCGGCTAGATTTAACAGTAACTGTACAAGATTCTATTAAGGCTCAAAACGCCTTAGTGCATATCTATGCTCCCGTTGAAAATTCGTTTGTAGACTTTTTTGTTTACACCGATGAGAACGGAAGGGCCTCCATTAAGTTGAAAAACAAAGCCGTTGTGGAGATTGTGGCCACCAAAGCACCCTACAAAGGATGCACCTTTGGAGAAATAGATCGCGATGGCACCTCCGTAAGTCTTGATATGAAATTGTATAACGATGAAAATAATGGCTGCCGTGGCAATCAATAAATCAATACCGTTTGGAGCCCATCTGCTCTTCCTTGCTCTTGTTATGATTTTAGGCTGTGAAAAAGAAGACCTTAACCCTGATTACCCTTTTAGGGTGGTGGTTAAAACGATAGGAGACTCTACACGCGCAGCCAATACCTTTGTAGAAGCTTTTGCCCCTATACCAGGTGCCAAGCCCTACTTTGAGGGCTACACGAATGATCGAGGAGAAATTCGTTTCACTTATGATAAAGAGGCTGTTCTATTTGTCAGGGCATCCAGAGGGCCTAAAATTGACTATCAATGGCTGGGTTGTAGCGAGGTTTTTCTTGAAGCCAATGAAGAAATTACTAAAATCGTGTACATTGAGCCTAAACAAGGTAACAATTCACTGGTAGGCTGTACGTTTGATTAAACTAGAACTCTTGCAAGAGGCCTTCCTCTAAAAAATAACGAATTAACGCCTGTTTCATTAAAATACTTTGCTCTCCGGCCTTTAAGTTCGGGAGCTTTTCCTTTACCCGGTAATGTGGCCACCCATCATCGTCTTTTCCTTCTAGCTCATAGAACCCATAAGGACTCAAAACTCTGCAAATAGCAATATGTAAAAGATCTAACTTTTGATCTTTCTTAAACTTTTTTCGGTTAGCCCCTAATTCCCGCACTCCTACTAAGAATAAAATGGTGTCTAAGTCTACATCTTCCTCAGCTCCAAATTTATCTACAATTAGTTTCTTAACCTTTTTCCAATTTTCTTTGTCTTGTGGTTCTAACATACACTGCGGCTTCTTTTAGTTTATTTGAATGGATTTCTCCCTAACAGATATTGTATTACTCATTCCAATGATTTACGGTCTCATTAAAGGCGCTTTTAGAGGCCTTATTGGGGAGCTAACCTCCATTGTAGGTTTAGTAGGTGGTATTCTAGCAGCCTTTTATTTTTCTGATTTTGTTTTCAACGTTTTAGCACGGCATATCCAAAACCCGGGCATTGCGGTAAGGGCGTTGGCCTTTATTCTGATTTTTATAGGGGTGGTGGTGCTGGTTAAATTCACCGGCAAAGCTTTAACCAAGGCTTTTGACCTCATTGCCCTTGGCGCCCTAAACCACATTTTAGGAGCCGCTTTTGGATCTATGAAATGGCTGCTTATTACAGTGGTAGCGGTCTATTTTTTTGCCATGCTGCAAGAAGAAGCCAACATAATACAGCCTGAAACTCTATCCGGCAGCAAGGTTTACCAAAAGCTTTTAGAGTTTAGCTCCTACCTTTCAGAGTATCTTGATAAAGCCGCTGGTTATCAAAGACCTGCCGCTCCTAACTCTGTATAGCCTTAATTCCCGGCAAAAGTTTTCCTTCCAGGTACTCCAGCATTGCGCCTCCCCCGGTGCTCACGTAGCTTACCTGATCGGCCAATCCGAACTTTTTAATAGCCGCTACAGAGTCACCTCCTCCTACCAAACTAAACGCACCCTTTTGAGTGGCCTCCGCAATAAAATGGGCCATCTCTCTGGTGCCCTTCGCAAAATTGTCAAACTCAAAAACCCCCAAAGGACCATTCCAAAGAATCACCTTAGCTTCTGAAACCACACTTTTCAGGTGAGCCAGCGTTTCATCTCCCGCGTCTAGACCCATCCAACCATCTTGAATAGCGTTGGCTTGAAAAACCTTTTGCTTAGCCTCATTCCTGAAATCATCTCCCGCTAAAACATCTTGCGGAAGGTGCAGCGTTACACCCAGCTCCTGCGCTTTCTGTTCAACACTGGCCGCCATCTCTAAATAGTCTTCTTCTACCAGAGAATTACCAATTAAGCCACCTTTCGCTTTTATAAAAGTAAAGGCCATGCCCCCGCCAATTATTAGGTGATCAACCTTTGATAGCAGGTTTTCTAAAATGCCAATCTTAGATGATACTTTGGCTCCGCCAACGATGGCTACCACGGGCTTTTCATTGCTATTCACCACCTTATCCACATTCAATATTTCTGCCTCCATCACCAAGCCAAAGGCCTTATTGGCAGGAAAGAACTCGGCTATAATTGCGGTGCTTGCGTGGGCGCGATGTGCGGTTCCAAAGGCATCGTTTACATAGAAATCACCCAGCTTTGCCAGTGATTTAGCAAACTCCCGGTCACCTTGGGTCTCTTCAATATGATAGCGTAAGTTTTCCAACAATAAAATTTCATTGGCTTTTAAGCTATTCGAAAGTTTAATGGCCTCTTCGCCTATGCAATTTGCAGAGAACAACACTTTGGCACCGGTAAGCCGTTCCAAATGACCTACCAGTTGTGTTAGGCTTAATTCCGACTTCCGCTCCCCTTTTGGTCTGCCCAAATGCGACATTAAAACCGGCCTTCCGCCTTGAGCTAAAATGGCTTTAATTGTTTTTAAGTGGGCCTGCATGCGGCTATCATCCGTTATTTCTCCCTGATCATTCAAAGGCACGTTAAAATCTACCCGCGTGAGTACACGCAAACCCTCAAAATTTATATCCTTGATGCTTTTCATTTCTTGTAATTTTGGTGGCGAAATTAAGTATCTGTAGTTAAAATTGCCCGAAGCATATGCTATTTAAAGACATTATTGGTCACCACCGCATTAAGCAGCAGCTTATTAGCACTGTAAAGGATGGGCGGGTGAGCCACGCTCAGCTTTTTTACAGCAAACCTGGTTCCACCAGTTTCAGTCTTGCTTTAGCCTATGCTCAGTACATAAATTGCCTAAACCCCAGTGCAGAAGACAGCTGTGGCACTTGTAGTAATTGTAAGCAGTTTCTTTCAGGTAATTATCCAGATTTGCACTACTCCTTCCCGGTTATTACAAATGATAAAATAAAGAAACCCACCAGTGATGACTATCGTAAAGAGTGGTTAGATTATATTAAGCGCTGTAGTGGCATTCCGGCTTTGCATGATTGGTTAAGTTACTTAGATGCAGGCAATAAGCAAGGTATAATGACGGTTAGTGAGAGCTCCTCACTGAATCGGAAAAGTAGTTTAAAGTCTTACACAGGTGGTAAAAAGGTTTTTCTGATATGGTTACCAGAATTATTCCATCCGTCTGCCGCTAACAAGCTCTTAAAAACTATTGAGGAGCCTGAAGGCGATACGCTTTTTCTGCTTATAAGTGAAAACCTGGAAAAGGTTTTACAAACCATCACCAGCCGTTGCCAAAAACTATTTATCCCTCTTTACCGTCCAACGGAGGTAGCCACCTGGCTGGAGCAGCAAGGCACAGACACCAATACCGCTGAGCTTACTTCTTTACTGGCCGAGGGAAATTTAAATGAGGCGCTGCGTATTGCTGAAGACAGCGCCCGTTTTCATGAGTATGCCGTTTTATTCCGAGATTGGATGCGTGCGTGCCTGCGTGCTCGCGTTCAAGAGATCTTCACTTTTGTAGATGCGCTTAGTAAACAAAGCCGGGAAACCATTAAAGAAGCACTTTCCTTTTACATCCAAACCATAGAGCTTTCGCTGAAAAGCCACGTAACCGCTAGCCCAATTGAGCATCCCTTATTTAAGAAAGCCAGTTTTGACCTTAATAAGTTTGCTCCTTTTGTTCACGCCCAGAATGCAGGGCCTATTCACCGGCAATTATCTGAAGCGCATCGTGATATTGCCCGCAATGCTAACCCAAAAATTGTACTGAGCGACTGCAGCTTTAAAATGAGTCGTTATTTGCACATTAAGGCTTCTTGAGCACATAAATCAAAGAGCTCATATTTTGGTTTTGTAAACCCTGCCAATTACTTTTTAATCCTATCCAAAAAGCCCTTAGGAGGCTTGGCTTTTTAAGAATGCCTTGGCTAAGCATACTTACATAGAAGGCGTCAAAAGGCATATTTTTAATTCGCCTTACTTCAAAATAATGCTTTTGCGCTAAAGCCCTAATATCTGATTTTGAAAAATGGTAAAGATGTAGGGGCAGGTCTAAGGCAGCCCAATTTTCTTTATACTTTTTAGCATCAAAACTTTCATGGTTAGGTACTGCAATCACCAAAGTACCCCCTGGCTTTAGCCAATTGTGAAAGTTTTGTAAACTTTGATTTAAGTCGGGCAAATGTTCAAGCACATGCCACAAGGTAATAGCGCTATAATGGTTGTTTTTTGCAAAACTTTTTGGGTTATCTGGGCTGAACAAAGACACGTTTTTTCTTTCGGCTTGCTGCCGCGCCAAGTTAGAGGGCTCCACGCCCGTGGTGATCCAACCATCTTTTTGCGCTACTTCTAAAAAAGCACCCGTGCCAGCCCCGTAGTCTAAAAGCGCCCCCTTGTTTTTTTGCTCCCTATTGATGATCGCCAACTTATTGGTTAGCGCCCATTTGCGCACAAGCATGTAAAGCTTGTCGGTAAGGGTNTTGCTCTGCTCTGTATGCGAAACGTAATCTTCGGTTTCATAGTATTTAGTAAGCTCAGGCCCCGCCTGAGGTCTTGGACTAGTAAACCAAAAGCCACAGTTTTTACATCGCTTTACCGAAAAAAGCTGGTGGTCTCCTCTAAAGTAGGGGCCTTTAAAAACCTCTTCGTGTTCAGTGGCTTCGCATATGAAGCATTCTTTAATATCAATCATGTTTCACGTGGAACTATCTACCCATGTATACTAGCAAAACCGAAATGTCGGCTGGACTCACCCCGCTAATGGCCTTAGCTTCCTTTATGTTAGAAGGTTTTAACTTGCCTAGTTTTTCCCTCGCCTCTAAGCTCATACTGGCAAGCTTACTATAATCCAAGCCCTTAGGAATGCTTAGAGATTCTAACCGGCTTAACTTGCTCGCATTTTCTTTCTCTTTGCCGATATAGCCCGCATATTTCAAGGCGATTTCCGCTTGCTCTAAATTCTCTGCTTCGATATTGTGCTTATCAACAACATCCTTAAGCGGCTTGTAATGCATAAATGACCTCACACCTAACTGTGGCCTGGCCAGTAATTTGGCAATTTTTAATTTCTGATTTACTTGGCTTAAACCATGCCTCTTCAATACTGCATTTGCCTCATCTCTCTCTATAGAGTGATTGGTAAACCAATTTTGTAAAAACTCTGTCTTAGACTGTTTTTCTTGGAAATCTTTCCAACGACCTTCATCAATTAAACCAATCTCGTAACCTTTTGGGGTTAAGCGTTCATCCGCATTATCTTGCCTGAGAATAATTCTATACTCCGCTCGGCTCGTAAACATTCTATAGGGCTCCTTTGTGCCTTTTTGGATCAAGTCATCTATCAGAACGCCTATATAAGCCTCACTTCTATCCAGTATCACTGNCTCAAGCTCATCTATACTTCGGGCCGCGTTTATACCAGCCATTAAGCCTTGGCAGGCCGCCTCTTCATACCCGGTGGTACCATTTATCTGACCGGCAAAGTACAGCCCATCAACAAGCCTTGTTTCTAATGAGTGAAACAATTGGGTTGGTGGAAAGTAATCATATTCAATTGCATATCCAGGTCTAAATATTTTGGCGTTCTCAAAACCTGGTATTAAACGAAGTGCCCTTGCTTGCACCTCTTCTGGAAGACTCGTACTAAAACCATTAACGTAAACCTCCACTGTTTCCCAACCCTCTGGCTCTACAAATATTTGATGCCTGTTTTTATGGGCAAACCGATTGATTTTCTCCTCTACACTTGGGCAATAGCGCGGCCCGGTACTATCAATCGCCCCATTGAACATGGGGCTTCTGTCAAAGCCCTCTTTTAAGGCCTCATGCACCTGCTCGTTGGTATAGGTTATGTAACAACTTCTTTGTTTTATGAGTGTTGTTGATTCACTGCTGTATGAAAACTTTCCTGGATACTCATCACCCCGTTGCTCCTCCATTTTGGAGTAATCCAAACTTCTGCCATCTACACGAGGCGGTGTACCTGTTTTCATCCGTCCCGCTTCAAAGCCTAAATCCACCAAACGCTCGGTAATCCCTTTGGACGCTCTCTCCCCCGAACGACCACCACCAAACTGTTTATCACCGATATGGATTAACCCATTTAAGAAAGTCCCGTTAGTTAGTATCACTTTCCGCGCGGGAATCTTCACGCCCATAGACGTGCTAACACCCACCACTTTTCCTTTTTCAACTTCCAGGTCCGTCACCATATCCTGAAAAAAGTCAAGCTTAGGTGTCCGCTCTAAAGTTAAGCGCATTTCTTCTGCATAACGCATTCTATCACTTTGAACTCTTGGCGACCACATGGCCGGTCCCTTGCTCCGGTTTAGCATCCTAAACTGGATGGCTGTCTTGTCCGCTACCAAAGCCGAGACCCCTCCTAAAGCATCAATCTCACGTAATATTTGTCCTTTAGCGATACCTCCCATGGCTGGATTACATGACATCTGCGCTATGGTCTGCAAATTCATTGTGACCAACAACGTTGTTTTTCCTAGACGAGCTGCAGCCGAGGCAGCTTCCACACCGGCATGCCCTCCGCCAACCACCACCACATCATAATCTACATTTAGCATATCACAAGTTTCACGTGGAACAATATATTTAGCTGACAATCAACTTTTTGGGGCGCAAAAGTAAGCATTTATCTTCTTCTCTCCGCATAATACTTTTCTCACTCTGAGTTCTATCATTAAATCCTATGCAATGCAACAGTGCGTGCACCATTACCCTTGACAACTCCTCTTCTTTTGAGATTCTCAATTCCCCAGCCTGTTCCTGAATTCGTTCCCAACCTAAAAGCACTTCAACAATAAGTATGTTAGCTTCACTATAATCAAAGGTGATTACATCTGTGGGATAATCATGGCCTAAGAACTCTAGGTTTGCCTCTTGGATCTCTTGATTATTATAAAAAACGAAAGACGCTTCCTTGACTAAACACTTTCGCGCTTCAACAACATCCGTTAGCCAACCCTGCAATTCTTCACGGTTATCTCTAACCCAATTTGGTGCCTGCAAAAACTTAATCACTGGCTTGTTTTTCTGCTATCATTTGATAGAACTCCGCCAACCTGATATTATCCTTCAATAACTGCTCTTTAGTAATCCCTTTTTCCTTCAGGTAGCGCTCCAAAGCTTTGCGCTCAATCTGCTGTAATTCACTGGCCGCTTTTGACTCACGCTGATCATTAGTCTTGCGCTGCTGTTCTGCTTTTTCACTTTCCAATAATCGTGTTTCTACTCTTTTGTAACGCTCTACAAAATTATCATCCAACCGCTGGTTTAATAGGTCTTCCTCAATCTTATCCAATTCTTCCAGCGCCTTTTTCAGATTTCCATTACCATTTTCACCGCCCACCTTTTCCGATAGCTCTTTCAACTCTTTACGCAACTGTTCCTGCTCCGCGAGAATCTGCACCAGCTCTTTACCATTCATTCCTTTTCCCTTTCCTTTTTTGGAACCCTTTTTCAACTTCTCTACTTTTTGACCCATCTGTTGCATCTTCATACCCGTTGAACCCGGCTTGGGTTTAGCACCCCCTGGCTTTTGACAGTTTTGGTTTCCCTTCTTTTGCTGTGCCATCATTTGCTGCATCTGGCTCAAGCTCTGCTCCAACATAAGGGCCAATTCATTGGCTGCCATCATAGAATACTGGTGCTTAGCTGCCGCACGACCCTTATCCTGCTCCTGCAACAATTCTTTAGCCTGATTGAGGTTCTGTTCCATTTTGTAAAGCTCATCAAAGACTAAGTCCTTCACTTCTGGTGCCTTTTCCGCTAAAAACGTTAAACTGTCCCTAATGACCTGCGACCCTTCCGACAGACGGTTTTGTTCTTTCAACATTGCCCGGTAGCGAGGATCACCCTGGCTTAGATCTTCAATGATATCAGCGCTTACCTCCACTTCTTCAGAATAGGTTTCTAAGTTCTCAAGAATCTGCCGCAACGACTTCATATTCAGTTCTAACTGCTTAGACATCATCTGCATCATAGACTGCATCAGCAAGTCACTCATTTCCTTAGCACCCTCTGATGACTTTTTCTGGCTTTCATTGCTCTGCTGGGGTTTACCACTGGATTGATTCTGCCGGGCCTTTTGCAACTCATTCTCCGTTTGCTCCAGGCTCTTTTTAAACTGATCTGAATCTAAGGTTTGCTCTAATTCCTTATTCTTTTCACCCAAGTCCTCAAGTTCTTTGGCAATATCCTCTAATTGCCGTTCTGCGTCTTGCATCTGAGCGAGCTCATTCTTCTCGTCTTTCTTACTTAATTGCTCTAGTTTTTTACTTAGCCGATCCAGTTCATCCGCCTTTTTAAGGAGATCCCGCTGAAACACTAAGTCCTCCAAGGTCTTTTGATTACGCTCTTCTTTCCTTGCCGATCTTTTGTTCTCCTCCTGCAACTGCTTGAGTTTTTCCTGCAACGCCTCTTTATCCAGTTTTTCCAACAATTTCTCAATCTCCTTTTTGATTTTCTCCAGCTGCTTTTCCTCCTTGCTTAGCTCGTTGAGTCGCTCCTTCTTGGTACTGTCTAATTTCGGATCCTTTTTGAGCAATTCCTTCTGTTTTTCCTTACGCTTCCTTTCCTTTTCCTGCAAGGCCTCCAACTCTTTTAATAACTCTTTAAGCTTGTTCTTATCTTTCCATTGCAACTGTTTCTGGCTGCGCAAGCTGCGTTCCAATTGCTTTAGCTCGTCATTGAAGGCTTCCCATTCTTTTTGTTGTGCTTGCGCGGCTTTACTGAGGGAACGTAACTTTTCCAACTGCTGGGAATCCCTTTCAGGTTCACTCAACAAACGTTCTCTATAGCTTTGGCTGATGCTCTTTTTGGGGCCTTGTACTCCGTCATTGTCGTAAACCGTAAAGAACACCTCCAATTGCGTTCCCTCTTCTACCCTAAAAGTGTCTAGGTTAAGCACCCCCCCCTGCCTTGGCCTTACCGGCATCATGCGCTGCACTACTTGCTCACCCATTTTAATATTTTGGATAATTCTGGAAATGCCATAATCATCCCCCACGGCCAAATCATAGACCAGAAAATTCCCTGCACTGCTGTCCTTTTCCCAGTTCACCATTACGGATGGATACTCATCGGGTTTAACCCTAACCTGACTTGGTGCCACTATGGGCTCTTTTATAAACTCATTTTGCAGGAACAACCGATATTTTAAGGACTGCATAAGTCTCTTTGCCAAGATTCCTTCCTTAAAAACCTGTGATTGGGCGTTGGTTTCTAGAATGGCTGCGCTTTGTTTTGTAGCTCGTACGTTCCAAATTATTTCGCTACCCACTGGCACCTCGAGATTTGGTTTATGCGCCACCGTAGAAGGAGCCAAATTGGTGTAGGCCGGGGGAATAATTTCCATGCTAACACTTTTAACCCGAGGAACAGGTATCACTGTAACTTCATAATTTTTGCTAGAGAAAGCTCCAGCTACAAAAGCTAACGTCACGTTGTTTTCTAAGCCCTTTAGGTCCAAATTGAAGCGTCCGGGTGCTTCTTTAATCATGCGCAACCGTTGGCCGTTCATTTCGACCTGCGCCTCATTGGGTATTTCCTCACCTTGTAAACCCAACTTTAGGCGCAATTCATCTCCTTGACGAACCGCCAGGCTATCATTCAAAACGACAAAACGAAATGGCGCAGGCTCTTTAAAGTTTTCCGTGTAACGGATCACCCGTGTGGTGCCTTGCAACACTTCTTTCCCTCCTTCTGACAAGATCAAAACGGCAAATACCAGTAAGGGCGCCAGCGCCAAAGGCGCATATTTGAGGTTATCACGATAATTTATGGATTGCGCGAATGGAAGAGGGCGGAGCTCATCTACCCTTTGCTGCACGGCTGCACTTACCAGGGCATTATCTGCACCGCTTGTTTTGCCCAATTGCAAAGCCCCAATTATCTTGTCGTCTACGTGGGGGAAATGCCGGGCCAAAACTTTTGCGGCTTGCTCATCAGTGAGCACCTTGCCAATACCGGCCCATTGCAGCATGGGATATATTAAGTAGCTTACCAGTAAATAAAGTAGGACCAGGCAACTTGCTATTAAAATTCCTAAGCGCCAGCTACTGCTAAAACGTCCCACGTGCTCCAGAACAGAAACCAGCAAAACCAAAATAAGCCCTAAGCCTAACGCGTACAAAGCACCCTTAATCATTTGGTTTTGGTAGTACTTTTTACGGTATGCTTTTAACTTATGCTTAAGCTCTTCCAGAGTGTTCATGCTACATTAACGTAAGTGGTTCTTACTTTCTGCTTCAAAGGTAAAAAGCCTATGAAGATAATTATCTTTGCCGGCCTTAAAGAAAGACTAAAATGAGCCAACGATTGGTTAGAGTACGTTTTGCCCCCAGCCCAACGGGGCCCCTTCATATGGGAGGCGTACGTACGGCCTTGTACAATTACCTTTTCGCTAAACAGCACGGAGGCACTTTTGTGTTGCGTGTAGAAGATACAGATCAAACCCGCTTTGTGAAGGGTGCGGAAGAGTACATCATTAATGCGCTTAAATGGTGTGGCATTGCCCCTGATGAGGGCCAGGGCTTTGGGGGCGACTTTGGCCCCTATCGCCAAAGCGAACGCAAACCCCTGTACCGCCAATTTGCCGACCAGCTGGTTGAAAGTGGCCACGCCTACTATGCCTTTGATACGGCCGAAGATTTAGAACGCGTGCGTGATTTGGCCAAAAAAGCGGGTACCGCCAACTGGCAGTACAACCACGTGACTCGCGGCAGCATGAAGAACTCGTTAAGCATGCCCAAGGCAGAGGTTGACAAAAAAATTGCCAATGGCGACCCCTATGTGATACGCATTAAACTTCCGCGTAATGAGGAAGTAAAACTGAACGATCTGGTGCGCGGCTGGGTAAGCGTTAACACCAACAACATGGATGATAAGGTGCTTTTTAAAAGTGACGGCATGCCTACCTACCACCTGGCCAATATTGTGGATGACTACCACATGAAAATTTCGCACGTGATACGGGGTGAAGAGTGGCTGCCTTCAGCACCTTTGCATGTTTTGCTTTACCGCTATTTGGGTTGGGAGGATGCTATGCCTCAGTTTGCCCACCTCCCCCTACTTTTAAAGCCAGACGGAAACGGCAAACTAAGCAAACGCGATGGTGACCGGCTTGGCTTTCCGGTTTTTCCCCTGGAATGGCATAATTCTGAGAATGGCGAAGTTTTCTCAGGCTACCGTGAAAACGGGTATTTCCCAGAAGCCTTTGTGAATATGCTAGCCTTTCTGGGTTGGAACCCCGGTACCGAGCAAGAACTTTTCGCTTTAGATGAGCTGATTGAGGCCTTCCGCCTTGAGCGGGTAAACAAGGCCGGAGCGCGTTATGACCATGATAAAACCCGCTGGTTTAACCAACAGTACCTGCGCGCAAAAAGCAATGAAGACTTAGCGCCCTTGCTTAAAGCAGCCGCCCAAGAAGAAGGCTTAAAAGCCGATGAACCCTATTGCGCCCAAGTAGCTGGTTTAATGAAAGAGCGCGCCTTTTTTGTAAAAGACATGCTAAGCGAAGGCCGCTACCTTTTTGAAAAGCCCAAAGATTTTGATGAAAAAACCCTGCGCAAAAAATGGAATGCCGAGGCGCGCGGTCATATAAGCAATCTAAAGACGATTTTTGAAAACCTCGATAGCTTTACCGCCAGCGCACTGGAAGCTGCCTTTAAAGAATACCTCCAGCAGCAAGAAGTAGGTTTTGGCAAAGTGGGTCCTGGGTTTCGTTTAGCCGTTACCGGAAAAGGAATGGGGCCCTCTATGTTTGAAATTTGCGCGCTTTTGGGCAAAGAAGAAACGCTTAATCGCTTAGAAACGGCTTTAGCCGAACTCCCTCAATAGACTATGGATAGAATTGAAGTTGAAGGCATACGCCTGTACGGCTATCACGGCTGTTTAGATGAAGAAGGGAAGATTGGCACAGAGTACAATGCCCATGTTACGGTGTGGGGCGATTTAAGCAAGGCCGCCGCCTCAGACAACTTGAACGACACCCTTGATTATGTGATCATAAACCGCATTGTGGCCAGGGAGGTAGCAACCCGGTCTAAGCTTATTGAAACGGTTGCCCAGCGTATTATTGATGCCTTGTTTGGGGAAATGACCAATGTACGCAAGGCCCAGGTGAAGCTCTCAAAATTGTACCCGCCTATTAATGGCGATGTAGAACGTGTGAGCGTTGTGTTAAAGCGAAAGCGACCCAAAAAATAAGATATAGAACCTGACCCGTTGTTCTTTTACCGCCCCTTTTTGGGTGCAGTAAAAAGAATGGTTACTTTTGCAACTTCTAATAAAGTATGGTTCCGTGGCCGAGTGGCTAGGCAGGGCTCTGCAAAAGCTCCCACAGCGGTTCGAATCCGCTCGGAACCTCTTTTTTTCCTTTTACTTTTTGGCCTCTTTGTAAGGCACCGTCTCCAAAATATAGCGCATAGCCTCTAAGCGCGCTTTGGTTTTGCGATTGGCTTTTAGCACAACCCAAGGGTTTTTAGACGTATGCGTTTTTTCAAACATGGCCTCTTTATAGCGTGTATACTCATCCCACAACTCCTGCGCCTTTTCGTCAACCGGTGACATTTTCCAGCGCTTCAAAGGGTTATTTTTAATATCCTCAAAACGCCTGGCCTGCTCTGATTTTGAAATAGAGAAGTAAAACTTGATCAGGATGATGCCATCGCGCGTAAGCATTTCTTCAAAAGGCACTACCTCCTGCATGAAGTAATTATACTCTTCTTGAGTGCAAAAGCCATTAACGGGTTCCACCACCGCCCGGTTGTACCAGCTGCGGTCAAAAAAAACAATTTCACCCGCATTGGGCAACTTATTAATGTAGCGTTGAAAATACCACTGATGCCGTTCTGTGGCATTAGGCTTGGGCAAAGCTATTACCCTGTAGTTACGCGGGTTCAAGTGGTGATTAATCCTGCGGATGGCGCCTCCTTTGCCTGCTGCGTCTCTCCCTTCAAAAAGAATGCATACCCTCTTGTTGTTTTCAATAACCCACTTTTGGAGCTTAATAAGCTGCACCTGCAGTTTTTCAATTTCCTTTTCATACTTCACGTAGCGTAACACTTTGGCAGGATCAGGCTTGTTCTGGCTTACCAAAAGTTTTACCGCCAAATTTGTATTCAGTAGTTCTAATTCTTTCTTAGAAAAATTATAAGCCATATTAATCCAAATCATAAATGGCCCGGTGAAACTTCATTACCACATTCGGGTCGGCCAGTACCCGGGTGGCAGCTTTTTCTTTACCTGCATACTCAAACTGTGAGAGCACGTAGCGCATGCTCTCAAGGCGCGCCTGTTTTTTTACATTGGTTTTAATAATTACCCAAGGACTAAAAGGCGTATGCGTTCGGCTGAACATTTGTTCCTTGTAATAAGTGTATTTTTCCCAGAGCTTTTGGCCCTCGCGGTCTACCGGGCTCAACTTCCATTGCTTGAGCGGATTTTTAGCTCGTTCTTTAAAGCGTCTCTCCTGCTCGGTCTTATCAATGCTAAACCAAAATTTTATCACTTTTAAGCCGTCTTCAAAAAGCATGTGCTCAAACTCCGAAACCTGCCGCATGAATTGCTGATACTGCTCCAGGGTGCAAAAATCCATTACCGGCTCTACCACAGCACGGTTGTACCAGCTACGGTCAAAAAAAACAATTTCACCCGGGTTGGGTAATTCTTTAATGTAACGCCTAAAATACCACTGCCCTCGTTCCTTCTCGGTGGGTTTAGATAAAGCCACCACCCGCATACTGCGGGGGTTTAGGTGCTCTACAAAACGTTTAATAGCACCCCCTTTGCCAGCCGCATCCCGGCCTTCAAAAATTACTGCTACTCGCTGCAGGGTCTTACTCACATGGCTTTGCAGCTTCACCAATTCTACCTGTAGCTTACGCAACTGATCTTCATAGTGCAAATTAAAGTCTACCTTTTCCAAAGAACGCCCTTTAGCTTCCAGTAAGGTCCGTAAGCTTTGCGCAGGGTCTAATTGATTAAAGTCCTGGTTGGTGAGGTGCTGTTGTTTTTTCTTGTTTTTGTTTCCTGCGTCATCCATAATGATAAACTCTCCCATGAACTTTTATTTGCTTTCTTCTTTTAGTTCCTCCTCCTTTTCCATCTCAGAAATCTTATTAGCCGCCATAAAACTGGTGGTCATTTGGTTAAGCATATCGCTGGCTGTTGAAGGACTATTGGGCATAAGGATAAGGTTGCTACGGGTATTCTCACTTACTGAGTGTAAAGTATCGTAGTGCTGCGTTATCACAATTAAACTGGAAGCCTCCTGGCTGTTAATGCCTACCTTATTGAGCACCTCTACAGATTCTTCCAATCCCCTGGCGATTTCCCTTCTTTGATCGGCAATACCTTGTCCTTGCAGGCGCTTACTTTCCGCTTCAGCGGTAGCCTTGGCCACAATGCGTATCCGCTCGGCTTCCCCTTCATACTCCGCAGCGGTTTTAATCCGCTCAGCCGCGTTAATTTTATTCATGGCCTGTTTTACTTCCTCATCAGGGTCAATATCGGTAACTAAAGCCTTTACGATGCCGTACCCATAGGTGTTCATGGCTTCTTCCAACTCACTTTTTACGGCTATGGCTATGTCATCTTTCTTTTCAAATACGTAGTCTAATTTCAACTTAGGAACTTCGGCTCTGACCACATCAAAAACGTAGCTGGTAATTTGCCCGTGGGGGTTTTCCAATTGGTAAAAAGCTTCATATACTTTCTCTTTTAGCACCACATACTGCACCGAAACTTTAATGGCTACAAAAACATCGTCTTTGGTTTTGGTTTCCACCATTACGTCTAGTTGCTGTATGCGTAGGCTTAAACGGCCGGCCACACGGTCTATAATGGGAATCTTTATTTGAATACCTGCATCTCGAATACTCTGAAAACGACCAAATCTCTGAATGACCGCCACTTGCTGCTGTTTCACAATAAATAGGGCGAAAACGAGAATCACCACCACTAAAAGAACTATGGGAATAATGCCTGCTATACTCATTTTTTAAATTTTGGGAAAAGATAGTACAAAGTGCTCTTAACAGGCCAAAAAATTCTGGCTTATGCCCGATGGAGCCTGGGCAATTTTGCAACTTTGTAAGCAAAGTCTAATGGCATGGATTATTTAAAGCGTGGCGATAACTGGATTCCCCGACTGGGCTTAGGCACTTATGAAATTAAGGGGCGGCAAGGAAGGGGAGCCCTTGAGTTTGCCTTAGACTGTGGCTACAGGCATTTTGATACCGCACAAGCCTACCAGAATGAAGCAGAAATAGGGAAGGTTCTTGCCCGGACTTCCATTCCCAGAGAACGCCTTTTTATTACCACCAAAATTTACCCGTTGCACCTAGGCAAAGAAAAATTTTTGCCTTCTCTTGAGCAAAGCTTACGCGCTTTAAAACAAGACTTTGTAGACTTACTACTCATTCATTGGCCCAGCCAAACCATTGCTCTGGAAGAGAGCCTTGACCTCTTACAAGAAGCACGGGAAAAGCAATACTGCCGCTTAATTGGTGTAAGTAATTTTAACCTAGAGCTTCTGCAACGCGTAGAAAATTATAAAGTAGACATTGCCTGCAATCAGTTTGAGTATCACTCCTTTTTAGATCAAAGTAAACTACTGGAAAAAACCCATAGTATGGGCTGTTTTGCCACTGCCTATTCGCCCATAGCAAGAGGTTTAGTAAATGATGAACCCGTGCTAAAAGAGATAGCAGCCTACAAGCGCAAAACTCCCGCTCAAATAGCATTACGCTGGCTTATGCAGCAAGACCAGCTGGTAGCCATTCCAAAATCCGTTCAGATTAAACGTATCAAGCAAAACTATGACATTTTCACTTTTAGCCTTTCGGCCGAAGAAATGGACCGCATTACCAGGCTTACGCACCAGAACAAACGTTTAATTCAATCTGAATTTGCACCAACGTGGGACTGAAATTAGACGCAGCCTATTTTCAACAAAGTGACGTGGTGGCCCTGGCCAAAGATCTCATTGGCAAAAGGCTTGTGAGCCAAACAGAAGGCATCCGCACCAGCGGATTAATCACTGAAACAGAGGCTTACCGCGGCTGGGGCGATAAAGCTTGCCATGCCCACCTTCAACGCAAAACCAAACGCACAGCCGTTATGTATCAACCGGGCGGTGTAGCCTATGTGTATCTGTGCTACGGCATTCACCACCTATTCAACATAGTAACCAATGTAAAAGACCAGGCGGATGCTATTTTAATCAGAGCCATTCAGCCCGATGCGGGCATTGCCGCCATGCTCAACAGAAGGGCTAAGAAAAAAGCTGAGCCGGGCCTGGCTGCCGGGCCTGGAAACCTTACTAAAGCATTAGGCATAACCACAAAATATTACGGACATTCCCTTGAGGGAAGCCTGCTTTTTCTGGAGGATATCGGCTTAAAGCCGGACGTGGAAAGCCGCACTAGAATTGGCATAGACTACGCGGGCGAAGATGCACTATTGCCCTGGCGCTTTGTTTGGAAAGAAAAACCCTGC
>PR_CR_10_Liq_1_inCRDRAFT_1000525_pt1 | contig 23901 bp, 34 predicted proteins | sample PRCRCaboRojoPR_3_FD_10241 | JGI IMG/M metagenome (IMG submission 10241)
AGAAGATTAGGATCAGACTATAATGATTTTGCATCACTTTTAAGTACATTTAATCAATAATATGGCAAAGTCATACTTCAAGTATCAACAAAGGGACTCAGGAGCTCAGATAGATTGGAACACCGTCGGACAGAGTGTTGTAAAAACACTTAATGACGTAGTAGAGGATCGTGAGAGAAGAAAGGCAGAGCTAGATCAGCTATCTGCTGACTTAGGGGATATCCTCCAAGAGCAGCCTGCTGGAACTCATAAGGGTGCAAATGTTTTTGCACAGCAGCACGCATCTCACGTGAAGGAGATGGCTAGAATCTACAATGCTGCTCTAAAGAGTGGTAAGATGAGTCCAAAGGAGTTCAAGATGAGAATGCAGGCTCTAATGGATGGAACCAATCAAGTGTTTGACGTTGCACAGAAATACCAAACAGAGTATGACAAGTTCTTAGAAAGAACTAAGACTGGTGCTAACCAAGAGATTGAGCGTTACTTCGCTGAAAGGATGGAGGGCTTTGCTAAGTTGAATGAAATTGATTCATTCATTGACTTTACAACTGGACAGGTTTCATTAGGAAAGCTAGTGGAGGTAGATGGTCTAAAGACATTATCTAAAAACCCAGGAGACGTTAAGAGTATTGTTCAGTTGAATAATATCCTTAACCAAAAGTTTGACAGGTATGACCTCACCAAAGACTTAAAGAAAGAAGTTGATACGTTAGGGTCTTTTATAGAAACTGTAGCTGCTTCTGACGGAAGTATAACTCAGATATCAGACCCTACAAGGAGAAAACAGTTTGAAAAAGTAGAGAATGATGTTATATCCTCTATAATGGCTAATCCATATAATGTATCATCTATACTTACTGAGAACCTAGTCAGAAACCCCCGCACTGGTGGTTCATACAAGATAACAGAGAGTCTAGACGGAATCCCTAAAGAAGAGAGAAACGACTATATTTTGGTAACTGTAGACGGAAACGGTAGGCTTATTCCTGAGTACACTAAAGACCAAGAAGATGACGTCAAGAAGGCCATCAGATCTAAGTTCAGGACAATGATTGATTATGAGATGACATCTAAGAGAGGGTCTAGGGATAGTCGAGATGGCGGAGCATCTGATGAAGATATAGTCTCTAACATTGCTAAACTATACTATGGTGACGAACAAGAGCTGAAAGAGGCTGAAGATACAGCAAGAGGGTTTAACCCAAATATCTTAAATATTAACAGAGATAAAAGCGGGGTAACTATAACTTATAGAGACGGCAGAGAACCAGAGTTTATACCGTTTGATTTAAACGGACAAATCAGAGATCAAAAAAGCTGGGTTGCTGGGTCTGTTAATTTCTTCTTACCAGATAAGAGAAAGATTGGTGATGTTAATGAAATTATATCATCAAGTGGTATGGACTTAAATAGGCCTTTTAGCGAAGAAACAATGTTTAGTGGTATACGAGAGGTTGATAAGATTTCTTTGTTTAATGATTATTATTCTGATTTAATTGGAACCGACTTGTTCAGGCAAGATGAAGATTCTGCTGCAATTCAAATAAATGACATACTTCAAGGGACTGGCTTGATGGCTGAATCCTCTGGGGGAGCTGATAAGAAAGTTAAAATAAAAAATAAAGAAGGAAATACTCTTATTAGTTTTGATACAGAGCCTAAAGGTACATATTATGAAACAACATTACCAGAGGCTGAGGAGTTGAAGAGAAACTTATTAAGCGTAATAAATTCACAAGTTGACCCAGAAAGGAAAGAAGAATTAGTTGATAGGCTTGGATTGACACGACAAGAACAGCAATCACAAAAGAAAAAAATTGATTGGTAATGGACGAGTTACAAAAATTATATAACGCCCTAAGTAATGAGTATGACTTAGGTGATTTTAATTCATTTGCATCTAGAATGGAAACTCCAGAACAAAGGAAAAGATTCTACGATGCCATATCTAATGAAGGATTAGATTTAGGAGATTACAATCAATATGAGAATAGATTAAAAAAAAAAGATACAGTTTCCGATGGTACTTCTCCAATGGAGCCTATGGACTCTACATTGTCACAAGCAGAAGCAGATACTTTATCGGAGTCAGAAGAATTAACAGGGTTTGAAGATTTAAAGCTATTTAAAGAAGACGAGGAGAGTGAGTTTTCTAAAAAATTAAAGGAGAGTGAGGCTTTTAAAAAATTAAACATTGGTATTGAATCATCTAGAGAGATGATTGGTAGAATACCGCTACTCATAGCGGAACAAGCTGTAACAGCATTCGCTGATGATGAGGAGTTAGCCTATCTAAATAGCCTACCCGTTGACCAAAGAGAGAAAATTATTTCTAGTTCATTTTCAGGACTTGGTAGAATAACTGGGACTGGTTTCGCTCTCACAAGTGAGGGAACTGAATTTTCTAATGAGGCTAGAAAAAGAAGGGAGGAGATAGAGTCTACACTGAAACAATACGAAACAAGTATTGGAGAGGATTTTGCTAATCTAGACGTAAGACAAGCTACAACTAGAGTTTTTAACGAGGTAGTAGGAACAATACCACAACTAGCCCAAGCCATGATCCCTTATGTGGGATTAGCAAGTCTTGGTCTTGGAAGTGCTGCTCAAAAAAGTGGTGAGCTCCAAAGGGAAGGTGAAGATTTAGGGCTAAGGACATCAGCTAATGCTATTGTAAGCGGAACCGCAGAGGCTGCTTTTGAGCTAGTAACTAGGAGATTAGGTAATAAATTATTAAAAGCCTTCAAGGTAAATCCAGATGAAGCTATTCAGAGTTTTGGTAATAGTCTTAAAGAAACATTTATAGATGCCAACCTAGAAGGGGGTAGCGAACTTGCTACAACAATTACTCAAAATTTATCAGATGCACTTATACAGGGCAGAGATGTAGACGTTAACAATGTCATAAGAGAGGCTATTGACGCATACATCATAGGATCTGCAATGGGGGGTACTCTTACTGGATCGGGGAAGGCTGTTCGTACTACCAGACAAGTTGCTGAAAAAAATAGGCTTGCCAAGCAAATAAAAGACACCAAGTACAATACGATAGAAGAAGTATTTGAGCCTAGCCCTAAATTCCCAGAAGGAGATTTAGGTGCTGTTCAGACTGAGATTGATAAAGAGACCCTAGATGTGGTATCTAATCCTGCCTCTAGAAAATTTTTAGCCGAGGGATTAAGAAGGCAAGTACGAAAAGGCGACATAACCCAAGAGGATGCTGACGCTAGGCTTAGAGACTTTGATAGAATCAAAAAGTCTAATGAAAGAGTTAATCAAGATGCTCCAGAAGATTTACGCCCTCAGATAGTAGAGAAGCTAAGGGAGCAAGAGGTATTATCAGAAGAAATCGAAGGGCTTAATCAGCTTGAATCAATAACTGGTCAGCCTGAGAAAGAAAACATACAAGAGAAAAAAGATAGAATAGAGGAAATAAACGAAGAGATCAATGCCATTCAAGAGCAAGAAACAGGAGATATACCTGATGCTGAACGAGCCAAAGGTGTACCAGAAGTGGAAGAAGAAGTACGGGAGCCTGCTGTCGAAGAAACGGAAGAAGAAGTAGTAGTTGAGCCTACTGGAGCCCCAGAAGAGTACCAGCAAATATCCCCAGAAAACTCTTCTAACTACGCCAACTTAACAGAGGACAATGAGGGTAACTTTGTGTTTTTTCATAAAGGAAGAAAAGGATATGACACAATTAAGAGAGGTACTGGCGAGTCTGGGGCTACAAGTAAATCAGAAATAAGTGCTATATCTAAAGTCGGCGGTGTTGCTATGTATTACCCTAGCGCATCTGTCGGGGAAAGACAGGTTGGTGGAGATGCAACTTATGCTGTTAAAATTCCAAAAGAAAAAGTATATGACTTCAATACAGATCCGCTAAACTTTATTGAAGAAGCTAGAAAAAGACACTCAGAAGAAAACCCAAACAGTGCGTTTGATGCCAATTCTCAGTTTGCCTATGTAACTCAAATAGCCAATGAGAACGGATTTGATATGGTTGTCGGTGAATGGACTAATGGATCTACTAGAGCACAAACTACTAAGGAACTTGTACCTAAAGATATTCAAGAAAGGGATGGAAACACGGTAACTAAGAGATTTAATGATCAGTATGTCGATAATAGACAGAAGGGATTCGATCCAGTAATTCCTCAGACAAAAGAGGAAAAACTTCAAGAAGTTTACGATAAAATTTACAGAGAAAGAAATTCCAATCAAATATATGATGATTTATACAGGCTTAGAGCTGAAAACAGAAGATACACTCAAGAAGAAATAACAGAACTTATAAATAATTCTGATATACCTCAAGAAATAAAAGAAGAGTACAATACTGTTTTAGAATCAAAAGAAGAGACACGCAGAAGTAAGAAAAAAAATATAATAGACGAATATGCCTCTAAAGAGGTAGAAAGATTAAAGTCTTTACCTGTAGACTCAGATGAAGATGGTGCCACCATGAATTTAGATGGATCTAAATATGAAGATGGTGGATTAGTTATCCCAGTAGCGTCTGTAAATATGAAATCTTCTGAACTAACAACGGAAGCTATAAGAGAATTTATAGACGAAAATTCTGAATCTATAGGTGCTGATAATGTAAAAGTTGGTATTTATAAATTCCCTGACAGTGACGATGTATCTATAGATATCAATATTGTTGCAGATAGATCAATGAGGGCAGAAGCCCTTAAGATAGGCAATGAATTAGGTCAAGAATCGTTGTTTGATCTAGATAAAGGAAAAAATATAAAGACAGGTGCTGATGGTAAGAATCCTAAAAAATTAAGCCCAAAAGAGTTTTTAGAAATACAAGAAAGGCTTAAAACTAAAACACCCGTTCAGAAAGCTGAAGTTGATCAGGCATTAACAGAAGAATCTTTGCCAGGTTACGGAAGGATGATGAATCGAATAGATGATATCATTCAAAGAATGTCTAAGAAGCCAGACATGACTAATGAGAAGATATTGGACAGCGTCACAAAGAACTTACAGTCTAGAGATCCCGCATATAGAAGAGCTACTGATGTTCAAAGAGAGCAAATAATTCGTGATTTAAGAAGCAGATTAGGTGTTAAAGAAAAAGTGGCACCATCAGCTAAAAGAGTTACTGGACAGCCTAGGCGGAAGAAGGTGACTGTTGACGAGTATGCTTCGCTAAAAAGCCAAATCAGACTTGAAGCCAAAGCAGCAAGAGAGGCTGTGACCTCATATAAGAACGCTGGTAAGAAGATCGCTAAGGCAGTTAAGGCTTTGGGTGGAAAAGGTAAAATAACGCTTAGACAGGCTAATACTGTTGCTAAAAAGATTCTTAGAACAAACTTCACAAACACAAAGCAGGTGGATGCTCTTTTAGATTATGTTCAAAAGATATATGAAAGAGCTGAACTAGCAGAGATGGTATCTAATGCTAGAGGTAGAATCAAGCAGGCTAAGAAAAATCTATCTTCAAAAGTGGGGACAAATACAGCATTGAAGTCTGTAGTACAAGATGTTTTATCTTTAGATCCTACTGATGTTCCTTTGAATCTTCTCCCTCAGTATGTAGAGCTTGTCCGATCATTCGGAGAAAGAAAGGCTGTTCTAAATCTTCCTGAGCAGGGTGTTGTAATGGAAACGGCCAACGCAATACTTGATAGTATTCAGGAGTCATTTGATGCAACTACTAGAGAAAGAGTGGAGGATGCTGATTATGATTTAGACCAATCAGTAAAGGAAATAAGAGAAGACAAGATAGACACTGAAAACATCCTTAATCCTGATGTTAAGAAGTTAGCTGAGAAGCTTAACTCATTAACCAAAAAAGATATCGAGGGTCTTGTTACAGATAATAAGGATGGCGTAAAGAACTATGCCAAGGTAGAGAATCTAAAAGCGGTGAAAAGGGAGATGTCTAAAGGATATGCTCCTAAAGTGGCTAATGATTTGATGTTAGAAATTGAGTCTCAAAGAAGTCTTGATTCTCTAGAAAATGAAGGGGCTATAAGTAGAGTTCAAAATAGAGGCATAATGGCTATAGGAAGAACTATTTCATCAATAAAGTCTCTAATTACTGGAAAAGGTATAACTCAAGAACAATTAAGGGATATTCCTTTTATTGGAACATCATTAGACAATGTGCTGGGCAATCTAAACAGAAGCAACTTTAGGAAAAAGATACTAGACCCAGTAGCTCGTGCTTACTCAATGATGACTGATAAATTACAAGACATCAGAAACGAGTATTTACAAACTGCTGAGTATTTATTATCTAATGATGGGCTGGTAAAAAGGTCTAGAAATTCAATACTGAAGTCTAAATACAAGGTTCAGTTATATCTACTTGAGAAAGAGTACCTTTCTAATATGGCAAGTAATCAGGTTGCTCCAGCGATTGAATTTCTTAATGAGACTATTAAATATCTATCAGATGATACTTCTGCTGGTAGGAACATGAATAGGGAGATACTAGAAGAAATCAGAGAAGAGTTTGCTCCTAATGATGGTCCATTAGATTTTGAAAAGCTAGAGAATAGCTTAAGCAAAAATGAAATGCAGGCTGCGACATTGATTAATCAAGCATACAATGAAACCTCATCCATGTATGAGTTCGTTTCTTCTGTAGTAAGGGGAGAGGGATTGAAGCCATTAAACAACTACGTCCATCACTCTGTGATGACGAAGAGTCTTGAGGATCAAAAAAAGGATAACGCATTGACTGTTGAGAGAATGACAAAACCATCAACAAAGTCAAAGACAATTGTAGAGAGAACTCCTGGGGCTAAGGCTATAAACTTTGATCCAATATCATCTGCTGACAGAGGTATCAAAATGATGCTTACCGACTATTACATGACCAATCCAATTAGAGAGGTTAGATTATTGATTAATAAGCTTAATAATATTCCTAATTTAACTGAATTCCAACAGAAATCTTTCAAGGACTTGAATAAATTGTTTGAGGAAGCAATACAGGTTGTATTTGGTAAATCTATGGAGTCAGTAACGGGTGTTGATAATTTCTTTAATAAGGTTGAGGAGCTTGGCTACTATGCCGCATTAGCATCAGTGCCAAGGGCAGCCGCAGAGCTTGGGTCTAACTTTGCTGGTGCTGTAATTATGAACCCAAGAACATTTAGTTTAGGTGTTACCAACTTTGGGGAACTTTCGCTCGACTCTACATCTGTCGCTAAATTTGCTGCAGCTATCGGAAGTACGTCTAGGAGTAAATTAGCTCCAAAGGGTGTTGGAGGTAAGCTACAGCAAGAATTAACGAACTATAATGTAACGTCTAGGAACAAGGGAGCTTTGAATCCAATACTTGATAAGGCTGATTTTATAGCTAAAAATACAACTGGCAGAATAGGCAGTACTACCGCTAATATTGCTAAAAATATTCTATCAACCCCTGACACGGCAATATCAAGACCTATGTATTTCCAGACATTTGTTAATGAGTTCCAAAAAATAACTGGAGTAAAATTAACTAGCAGCGACCTACAGGCAATAGCTGATGGAGATACTAAAATATTAGATAAATATCCAGATGCAGTTAATGATGCTAGAGATGTTGCTGACACAGCAATAGAAAGACTTAGTGGCACAACAAACCCACTTAAGCAGCCTTTAAAATACCAGCTAAATGTAAACGATGCTTGGTATAAGAAGCTCTACAAAAAAGCTAATAAGTACATGGCTAGTTTCTACTCTGTAGAGATTAACACTGCCTCAGAAGCAGCAGTGGCTTTGTTCTATTCTGGTGAAATAACTAGGAGACAGGCTACGGCCTTGTTAGCTATGATCACCACTAGGATGTCTGTGTATATGACGACATATGCCATCTTACAGTCTGTATTTGACAACTTGGTTGCTGATCAACTTGGTCTAAGACAAGAAGAGGAGGAGGAAGAAGACTATGGGTTGCTAACAGCAAGGCAAGCCATAGGTTCAATAGCTACTTTGATACTTAGGAGAAGACTCGGTAGCTTTTCATCTACACCCGTAATGTATGGTATTGAAAAAGTTAATGAAGAATATCTAGAGGCACTAAGAGGTGGTGATGAGTATGACAAGTTTAAGAACGGAATGGTTTACGTTCCAATAAGAGAAGGTAAGAGTCCTGTTGAGCAGGGTGTTAGTATGCTATCTGGAGCCAAAGGGCCTGCTATCAATACTATATCTAGACTAGCTACGGTTGTTGCTGGTGTTTTTGGTTCAGAGAAACAAGAAACAAGAGACCAATACAAGGAGGAATTACTCAATAGAATGTCGATAGAGGTATTGGGTAATGTAGGATTGCTTCCATTCTACAAGGATATTAGGAGAATGGTTATTGAGGACACCTTTAGTGAGAGAGAGTATCAAAAAGCAATTAAGAAACTCCAAAAGGAAATAGAGAAGGAGACAGATAGATACTACAGAGAACAGAAAAAGAAACGTGAAAAATTTGGCAAGTAATTACCCTATTGCATCACTTTATTACGAGGGTAGGAAATGAACAGCCTACCCTCCTTATGATAAATACGTCCCTCTGAATTTTTAAGCTTGATGTATGCTATGCCATCGTCAAAGGCCCAGATGATTATTGGGTTCATCATCTTGTTAGCAACCTTTACGGCTTTGTCCGCTAGTACTTCTAGCTGATTTGATATATTATCATACACACAAATAACCTGTGCGTATGCAATGACCTCTCCGTCCTTGTCATATATTCTGTAGTCTACGTCAGTTGGGGATAGCCTCTTGAATGATCCACCGAAACTTTCAGTGAACTTAGAGATAGCTTTGTTCTGTCTTGGTTTATCATCCTCACCATTAAATATCATTCCTCCCAAATAACATTTTTAAACTTTTCTGGTGATAGATTGAAGTAGTCAGTCCTCCATTTCGTTTGCTCAAAAAAATCTAGGTTATACCACCTGCTCCTTATTGACCAAAGTTCATCAGCAACGTCATCCCAGTCTTTAGAGAGAACAAACTCCTCTAACTCTTGCCTCTTCTCATCTACTCTATTGAAGTCAAAGTCATCCCACTCATAGTGGAAAACTTCAAATACCCTGTCCTCCGATACATAGTCGATAGATATGTCAATCCCCCACTTGGGCTTCATCTTTATTAACTTATAAAGTATGGGGTTATCTTTTGCGTGTTTTATTAGCTGATCTTTAGCATCTCCTAAAAACCCCTTTCTCTCAAATAGATCAGAATGATTTATGTGAGCTCCACTCTTTTTATCCCAAACAAACCAATCCTGCCTCATGCAGTCCTCTACCCTTCTGTCTATTTTCTTGAACTCGCTGTTGGGTATGAATGCCTGTTCTGCCTTTGTAAGGTGGTATCCGTTCTGATCGAACAAGTCAACAGAATGCTTGTCCTTTAATACTTCATCATCCATTGTAGGGGCTGTGAAGTATCCGTTCTTATGAAATGTGTTATTAGTTATCTTCACCCCTGAGCTCATTAGCTTTAGACTCGTACCATCTTGCTTTATCTAAGTCCCTCTCTATAGACTCACCAGGCTTCTTACCTAGCCTCTGTCTATACTTGAACGCATTCATCTCACAGTATGATATAAAAGCCTCCTTACCCCATATATCTACCATCATCTCCCATGTCTCCTTGGTGGATGATTTGTAATGGTTAGGGTTTACAAAATCGTAACTACTCGTCCACTCCATATCCCATAAACTCTTTAAGGTCCTCTAACTCTTCAGTTATAATTTCTATCTGCTCCAGACATTCGTCAAACTCTTCGTCAACAACATATTCGTAAACGCTCGCAACAGCGTCATACAAAAGCTTCATCTTGAAGTTTATGTAACTAAGTCTGTGATTATCTCTCTCGTTCACAATCATTTATCTATTGATGATAAAAGTCTTTCCCCAATATCCTTGTCTATCTCTTTGATAACCCTATATATTCTCTTGGAGTTCTTTTTTACTGTATTTTTTTCTTCTTTTGTGGAGTCTATTCCAAGATTGGTATATTGAAAACAATCCATCTTCAATAACTCATCAACCTTTCTTCTTTTACTCCATGTCTTGAAGTATCTGATTTGTTCTACTGAATACATTACTTTCCTTTATATACTTCTGTCTTACAGCCGTGCTCCTCAAGCTCCTTTAGTCTATACTCTTGAAGCTTTGATAGCCTACCGTTCTTTGTTTTTATTTCACTAAAAAGTACACCACTGTCAGGGGGTATTGCTACAAGATCTGGTATCCCATTCTTGTTTGTATTGATAAGCTTGATGACGTAGTATCCTTCGCTCTCAAGCTGCTTAATCCTTTCAGCCTGTATCTTTTGCTCTTTCACTTATAATGCCTGTCAAGGGTCTCTAAAACATCCTCAGCCTCTGCTAGTGACTTGATAGCCTCCTTTGCGTTGTTGTAGAAATCATCCGTACTGTGGTCTCCTATACCAGCAGGGTGTTCTGTTAATAGTTCTAATGTGAGCAAAGCGTTTTCTCTTTGTGACTCAAAATGTTTTCTTAAACTTGTAATAACTCTTTTCATAACTTTTTTTTAGAAATGGGAAGAAGCCGTCTGCCTCTTCCCTAAACCTAAATTATAATACCCCTGGTTACACATACTCCTAGCACCTTGCTAGGATATCTTAAATATAATCAACTATATTGATAATGCTACCTATTTTCACTTTTTTATTTGTTCTTATTTTAAAAAATACTGGGTAGCAGTTACCGTTTCTTTTATAGTACGTCTTTAGTGTTATCAAATAGATTTGATCTCTATGCCTTTCTTCTTTTATATACACCACGGTAAATCTTAAATCATCAGACTCAGGGACATACCTAAGGCTACTGCATGATGTTATCAATATTAAAATCAATATAAACTTTCTCATATCTCAAGGCTTACATCATTAGCGAGTAGCATGTCATTAAAATACTCCCTGCACTCTTCATAAGCATTTAAAGCCTCATCGCTAACATCATCATCAGCGTATTTGGTTCTTTTCCTTAAAAACTCCTGCATCTCGTGTAAGGCACTATACATCCTATTTGCTTGAAAGTAAACATGGTGCTCGTCTGTATCTTCGGGAAGGTCAAATTCAAGTATTGCTTTCATATCTTCGTTAGTTCGTAAATACTATTCTCTGTTCTAAATTTAAGGTAATCTTCTTTTTGTTCTAGTATCTCTACTACTGGAGTCGTTTGCCATGTAAAAGACTCATTAAAAGGTGACATTAGAAGGCTTCTTCCTATTGCAGGCTCATTGTGCTTTGACTTGAATGTTCTATCTTCGTTAAATTCTAGCCAAATAATATTTGCCGACTCCCTGACTAGCTTATCCCTATCCCTTACCAAGCGATAGTAAAGTTTATCCTCATCCTTGTTATTTTCAAACCATTCATTCAGCAATTCTACCAAATCTATTGCATCTTCTCCTTCAGTAAAACCTATATGTTCATCATTAACATAAACGTCATATCCTGTTCTGTAACAACACCCATCACCGCAAGTATGCTCCCATCTTTCTAGTCTTATATTCATATTCATTTCTAAAAAACGACTAATCCCACCACGACTGAATATTCCATTCTATAAAATCCCAAAGTAGTTTATGGGCTCGTTGTTGTTTTTGATGTGATAGTTTCATTATTTCTTTTTTAGCTTCATCTATTTCTTCTTGGTGTTTTGAAGATAGAGCAAGTTCGTTCCACTGTATCATCTCGTAATAAGGATCCCCATTTTCATCTTTTTGTTCTAATTCAAGCCAATCATAGTAAGTTTTACCATATAGTTTTTCAATATGTTCCATATACTCCATTCCATATTCTTCATCATAAACCTTATCCATCAATCTGATTGCGGTTCTGATTCTTGAAGCATTATGTTTTGCAGATAGGGTCATTGCTCTATCAGATTCTAAAAACTTAGCCTGTCTTTCCAGTTGTTTTTTGAAAAGTTCTACTGAATAACGATAATCGAAATCAAACCCATTCCATATAATAGGTAAGAAATCTATTACTCGCTGAATCTGTCTATATTTTCTTTTAAACCAATACATTATTTCCTAATTCTTCAAGTTGTTTTCCTGACGTTAATTTGATTTTTGGGGCATCATCCCAAAAATTGCTTCCGTGTAATTTTGAAACCCATTTTACTCAGCTCTTCTTGTGAATATTCTTCCGCACTATCCACAATAAAAAAGTCGTCTAAAGTCCACTCATTCATCCCTAAGATGTTAGACCATGCTTCATAAGCTTCTTTAGTTAGTATTACATGGGTCTTTCCTGTTTCTGTCGATTCTACAACTTGACCTATTGGTTCTTGTTTGTCTTGATTAAACTTCATTGTTTTCTAATTCTTCAAGTTGTTTTTCTAATCGTTCTATACTACCCAAAACAATACTTGCATCTTGATCAAGTTTTTTAATTTGCTCAGCTAAATCATTTTGTCTTCCTCTTGTATAAAATCCTTGTTCTATATCGTCTGCAAGATTTTGTAGGTGTTGTGGTGCTGATATATAGATTCGTAAATCATAATCATACCATTTTGTTTTCCAATCCCAAAAGGCGATACCTTTAGTCAGTTTTCTATGTAAATCACTTAACTTGCGATTTCTAAGTGCTACAATACTTCTATCATTGCCAAATACATGAAGAAACCGAAGGAACCATCTTGGACTCCATTTTGGTTTTGCTTCATAGTCCATTGCAAGAACTAATGGGTAAAGTGCTCTATAATATTCACTATCTTCTTTGTAGAAAATGATTCCTAAATATCCATACTTTTCTAACTTTTTAGGAAAGAAGATATAGCGAAAATCATCCCACTTTATATCACGAGTATAGATCATTCCTTTCTTTCTATCTTTCATTTTTACAGTTTTCCTCCAAGTATTCCCATAGCGATTCGTGAGAATAACAGATGGGGTTTTCGTTTTCATCAAGCGCCTCTAACCCTTTTTGTCCGAAATCATTCTCCCAACAATACCAGCTGAACCAATCTTCTCCAGCTTCGCCATAAACTTCTTGGATTAATTGGTTGATAATAACTTGGTATGAATCTGTAAAATTTACCAAATCAACGCCATTATTGTATAGGTTCTTTACTGTCCTATCTTCTTTCTGAAGCCCTAGTATTATTTTTAAGAATCTTTCGTAAGTCATAACTTTACTTTAATATTTTCGTTTTTTCTATTAGTTAGATGAACGCTGGAATCAACAGTTATTTTACTTCTATTTGGGTTCTTTTTCCAAAATTCATGTCTGATTACTTGAATCAAGTCAAATGCATCTCTACAAGAATCATCCACATCGGGATGAAAGATACCCCAACTGCCGTTTCTACTCAACTCATTGCTATTATACAGCATATTTCGGGGTTGAACCAACATATTATCTACGGAGTCTCTAACTGCATGATATCTTTCATAGTCTGTTGAGTGTTCAATATTTTCTACGTCTTCCCACTTTCTAACTTCTTCTTCACCATTCCATATACCCTTAGTTTTGATCCATCTGCCTTTAGGGTCAATTTCAACTACCTCACCTCTCGTTGTCTTATCTCCTACTTTAAAAGAACCACTTCCAGTAGCAAACTCTTTATATAAATGTTTTTGAAAGGTTGGATGATTCTTTATTTCATTAAACTGACCCGAACCAATACGACTGTAGAAATCTAAAGCCCTTTGTATTAGTTTTAATTGTTCTTCTGTTACGGTTAATGTTGCCATCATTTTGTTATTATTAAATAACCTTTCTCATTTGATTTAAACTCTTTAATAGTTTTACCCATTAGTTCCATTCCTTCTGTAAGGTAAGGCCCTCCGCTTGGGTCAACCATATTGATTAGATCTTTTTGCTTTTTAACCAACTTGCCATTGGTTACATACTCTTGGTAAGCAGATGGGTAATCGTTGGGGTAACCGATTCTACTGTATTCAAAGTTACCACTCCATTGAATGTTACCATCTTCCAATAAGGTGAAGGTAAACTCATTCCCATACCTATTTCTGATAGTTTCTTTACTCATTGTTTTATTTACTTAAAATTGCCATTAATTAATTTTATTGGCATTTATGAGTCCTGACATTCATAGTCATCTCCTAGTATCGCCTTGCAGCATACACCATGGCATGAGCATTTCTTCTTCATCTTTTCTTACTTAAATAAATGAGTTAATCTAGCGACCTGTCCGAACTCCTTGTGGTGCAAAAACCCAGTTACACATTTTGGAACGTGCTGATATGATTTCCTATGATGCCACGAGTCGGTGTAACTTACCGACCTTAAATATTCCACCGTAGCACCGTGATAATCCTTACCACTCAAAAAGTTTACCTTCTTCATGTGGTGAATGTGATGCAAATAGATATATCTCCACTTAGTCGATGACCAATGATCACCGCTCTCGTTTGCCATCAATAGAGGCATATCAGCCATCTTCGCTCCGTCGCCATGACTGGTCGCAATTAGGTTCTGCCCATAGGCATAGTATTTTCTGTGCGCCATGCTGACGTCAAAGGTAATGTTCGGATGCTTCCTGAACCATGAGTAGACCGTATCAGCAAGCATAAAACCTGTCATGTAGTCGTGATTGGATGGGTTGTGAACGATGTGAACATTCGCTTCCTGTACCAGCTTTTCAATGACGTTGATATAAAGGTCTTTGGCAGCCATGAAATTATCATACCAAGTCCCATCAGTATCTTGCTTAGTTCCGCTCGTTGTCGTGCCTGCTGGTGTATCGACATGAAGAACATCGTTACCAATGACAAAAACTATTTGGTCAATATCAAAGCCATCAGCTTTCTGTAAGATACCTGCCACTCCTTCAGATGCTAGTTCAACCGCCTTACCTACGTTGTACTCTTCGCCTGTTTCAAGAGCAGATGCTAGCTTGCCAATATGAAGGTCAGCAATGTCAATGACTAAGCAATGTGGTTCATTTACCTTCTGCCTTTTTATCTTCTTAAAAGAGGGTGAGTAGCTTTTTAAGGCATCTAACAAATCATTTCTGAAATCTTCGTGAGTTATTAGCCCATTAGTGTTCTTGATAAAAACAGTGCCCTCCTTGCTCTTTACCCAAGCATGCGCCCAGTTAGAAGGATCTAGCCCTTTGTCTGATAATATTTCAGCGACTTGACCTCCCTCACCCTGCCACCTATTTCGAGCCTGTCTAATCGAACGACCATTGAAGTCTAAGGCATATCTACCTGATAGCTCCTTAGCGATTGCATCAGATCCCTTTCCTTGCTTATACAGAGAGATTATCTCTTCTCTGTATTCATCTAGTTTAATCATGATAATTTTTTAAAATGGTTAAGTGTATAGGATTTTTTTCTGATTACAGTATTGTATATATCGTTTTCTATACCTCCCCTAGAAAAAATCCAGTAGACATCGCTATTAACTCTGTCCTTTGTAGTCATTCTATCTCTTGACTGCCAGTAGCTAGTCGCTGAGAAATCAATGTTGTAGTAGACCAACGCATCAGCATCTCGTAAGGATATACCCTCACGTCCGCTAACGATTTGTAAAGCTATGGCCTGACAGTCTTTGAACTCACCTAGCTCAGTTGTCAAGTTATCTGTGCCAAATACTTGACGCAGCGCATTTAGCTCTTCCTTGAACTTGTAAAAGATCCCAATCTTCTTGCCCTTGAACTTTTCTTTTATGAATTCTGCCTTTGACAAATCAACAATCATTGAGTTACCACTCTCAAATTTAACAGTTCCTGACGATAATTGATGGATTTTCTGCATTAATTTCACAGGGGTGTCAGCTAATATGACCTCATCGTCAATTTCTACAACCAAGTCTCTGCTAAGTTTTCTGATTAAATCACCCACCTCATCGCTCATGTCAACTTGCAGGATATGCTCATTGATTGTGCTCTTAAAGCCTGCCTCTTGCTGAGTATAAGATATCGTGTATGGCTCCATCAAATCTATGATGTCCTTCTTACCCTTACTGTAGTCGTTTATGTTATAGCCATTAATAATTTTAGTAGTAACATTAACGTACTGATCCGCAAACCTGTAGAAATTCTTAAACTTTCTAAATGGATTGTTGGGACAACCATACACCTGATGATACATTTGACTGTACGACTCAGGTGTAGGTGTCCCTGAAAGGAAACATACTAGGGGGTTGAATTTCTTGATGATTTCTCGTACTCCCTTTGCTCTTTTACTAGGCTTAGGGAACGCTCCGAGTGAATGCGATTCATCAAGAACTAGCACATCTATCCTTTCTGGTTTAATCTTATGCAGTGACTCATAGTTGATCACAATAAGATTGAACTGAGGGTTCAGAAGTTTATAGTCAGACTCAATGCTGCCTATCGCCTTCTTCTTTGTAAGGAATAACACATTCTTTGCTCCAATGTTTTGGCAAATTCCTAAACTTGTTAATGTTTTTCCCGTCCTTACCTGCATCGCAAGATAGACGAACCGATGTTTTAGAATTATGCTAGAGCCCTTCCGTATTATCTCCTCTTGATAGTCTCTGAAATTCATAGTATTCTATTGAATTTTTAATTTTCTGTATTACCTCATCATCGACTCTGTACTTTGGAATCTTCTTCGTGGTAGAATTTTTACCTCTTCCTATCTTCAATTCCTTCGTCTGAGTCAACACTCTTAACATACGCTTGCAGTCTTCAAGCATAGTTTCATCGCTACAACCTGGGACTCTCTGAACTATTTTCATAGCAACAGAGAAATCCCAAGTACAACAAACACAAACAACATGAATCCTACAAAAACTGATAAAGTAACAAATATTGAAACCTGAACTTTATAAGATAATCGGTAATGCCATGTCCTAGCAATCAATATTAAATCCTTCCTGCTAATCATATCTTTAATTGAGTATTTACCTCTTCTATCGGTTTTATCCTCATCCATCTACCAGCCATGTCTCTATCCTCCTCTGGATCAGCTCCTGATATATATCTCGCATACGAAACCATCCACTTATTAAACTTGGCTCTGGATATTGTCATCTTTGACTTCGGGCCGTAGTCTGGATATTCACTGACAAAACTTTGGTAGCATTCATTAAGCCTAATCTTAGCACCAACAACTAGATTCTCATCCTTCTTGGTCCCGTTGATTAACCCACACCACTCAATGAACTCATGGCTTGTCTCAGCAGATAGGTGTCTAATTCTAAGGTTCACGAACTTACTCTTCACTAGCCCAGTCCTTAAGAAACCAGATAGACATGAAATCATGTAGTTGTCAAACTTACACCACTCATCATCATCCCAATCACTAAACATAAGCCTACCAAATTCATCTTGCGGAGTAAAGTTCTTATGGTAGAACTGATGCAGCTCTAGCTCCCACTTTCTCCTCTCAAAAGAGTTCCCAGCACCTTTGATGGCGTAGTTAGTTGTGATTGAAATCTTCGGTGACTTACTGAATGGAATCTTGATTGCGTCCTTGTTCTTCTTCTCCAAGGTAAGTCCCTCTGTAACTACAGAGAACAGCCGCTCAAAGTCAAAGTGCTTTTTGACATCATCAAATACCAATACCTGAGTGTCGGCAGACACTAACTGATATGCAAATGATCTCTCAAACGTAAATGACTTACCGTCAATTGTAACAACCTTCTTCATTTGACTTAGCGCATTCATCATAAGCCCCTTACCAGTTCCTCCCTCTGGGTTATCACTAATAACCTCGTCATTGAGAATCACTGCTGGACTGTAAGATAAGCTTTTATATCCATGAAGCAAGTAGCCAATTGTTGATTCCATTGATTCCTTTCTGCTTTCATCATTAGCGGATATATTTCCAACGAACTTACTAAAGTCGCATTCATGTGAATCGCACTCCTTGTATGTTCTGTCAATGATGTGGTCCTTCCAAACATATCCACCCAAGTCTAGGTAGTCAATCTTCTCAACACCATCCTTTGTAACTCTTACAGCACAGTTCTTGTAGTACAAGTAAGACGAGCTCTTGGTATCCTCAATGAAGAAGACATCAATCGTTGACAGAAGCGTCAAGAAGTCCTCCTTGAAGAACCTAGTTTGGTCCGCAAAGTAATTGTAGATGGATATGTCATCTAAGTCTAAAAGGTAGTTAAGCACAAAGTCTTTGATAGCCTTCTCATCAGTGTGGTCAATCAGGTTGTTAGTAACCTTCACAAACACATAGTTCTTACTTCCCTCTGGGCAGTACTTGTAGAAACCATTCTCCTCCAAAAACTTCTTGAACAAGAAATGAATAATCTTTATCGTTCCCTTTTCATTCTTTGTCCAAAACTGATGATTACTGCTGTCTTCTTCTACCTTGTTCAGGACTGATTCAATTGTTCTATCGTCAAGGTCGGTGTCCTGAAGATCTTGCTTTATCTCCTTCCTTGACGCTCCCCTCTTTAGCTTTACACGTATATCATTAACACGATCCTCATCCTCGTAGTACTTTGTACCAAAGTTCTGAGTCTTGGCGTAAGCACTGTCTATTGTTCTAGATATTTCCCTAAGAGGAAAATCCTTAGACGCATACTGATTTAGCACATACGAAGCTAAACTCTTATTAACACCGAAGTCATTGAATGCTGAAGCTAGTATGTATGTATTCTGATTCCGCTGGCCTTCCGCCATTGGATACTTTTTCTCCCACCACTTCACCAAGATTTCAACAATCTTATTCTCGTCAGTGATTGGTATGGTTGGCAAATCCCTCATAGAATTCACCTCCTTGTACTCTCGGTCATCAATCCTATCCCAAACAGATGAGTTCTCGTTCACATAGATTAGGGGGTCATAGGACTCGTAGCACACCCTGCTAATGTTCTTTGAGGTAGGGTCAAAGTAATCGCTCTGGAAATGATTCTCCAAAGAAAGGAAGTAGCTGACATGATCCTCTGGAACCGCAGGTATTTTAACCAAAACCTTTAAGCCATTCCCAGATGGTGATACAAATACTGAGTACACATACTTGTCTTTGGTCAACCTTTCCTTCTCCTCAAGCATCTGCTGCTTCTTCTCGTAGCCATCAAAGTCTAGGCATATTATCCCAGAGTGAGACATAAGTGAACTATCATTCCTCTTCGTGAACTCACCAGAAAAACAAATCGCTGGAAGATTTTTCTTCAACTCGTTTCTCTCAGCCTTGTCGGACTCCTGCCTAATTCTCTTGACTATCTCCTTGCTAGAACCAGTCTTTATTCTTTCAAGTATGACACCAACATCCCTATGGAAGGGAGCCTCAGTGTCTTTTATGTTTTTGAATATCGTGACTTTTTTCATGTATTTAGGGGTTTATGTTGATCCATGTTGAGTTTATGTTGAGTTTATGTCGAGTTTGAAAACCCTAACTCCCTGTATTCTAGTTCTTTATCTATTATTATGTTATATATGTTAACTTTAAGTAGTATATATATATAAAAAAGTAATAGAGATAGTAAAAAAAAATATAGAGAGTAGTGGGAAAAAACTCAACATTCAACATAAGAGGGGCTTAAAATACCCCTCTTGATGTATTATTCTAAAATGGAACTTCCTCATTATCAGACTGTTTAGTCTTCGGTTGTTGAGTTGGTTTCCATGTGTCCAACTCAACATAATAGGTCCCACTTTTCGACATATTTATGTTGAGATTAACATAACCTCCGTCTTCATGTTGGTTCAAGAACTCAATCGCGTCCTCTTTTTTAACACTAAGGTTTCCAACAACAAAGCTTGGAGCCTTCTCGCTTCTCTTGAATGAGAATCCGTTTGCAAAGATTTTTTCTTTACTCATGACAATATTAAATTTAAAATATACAAAAAAGGGAATACACCCTACACTTCATCTTGGTAGTAGAACTGGTCTATGTACTCAGTTGAGTCCTCACTAAAGAACTTATTGTAAACCTCAATCGCTCGCTCTACCTTCTCAGCACCTCGCTCAAGGCTCTCCTCACTGACTGAGTAAACACCCATCATGTGAGTGTCTTTGTCAATCACAATAAACCTCAATGGCTTACCGAAGATCTGCTGATATATGTACGCCTGACTGTCGTAGTTGTAGTCTCTTACACTCCACTTAAACCTGTCAATGTTTGACGAAGTCTTTAGGTCATATAAGCAATCACTGCCAACAATGTCAGCCTTACCTTTCCATGGTAAACCATGTAGCTCTGTAGTTCCTGGAACTTCAAACTCATCAGCACTGTAGATCATCTCAAAGATGTCTACGTTCTGCTTGATCTTAGAGACCAATAGTTCAGCCTCAGCCTTCTCTGAAGAGAGTAATGCTACTGGTAGTTCATTTTCTGCTAAGAACTCCTTATAAGCCTTAGTATTGCGGCTAGAGACATCCACCCATGGAACATCCTNAGCCTTNTCNGGCTCTAATATAAGTTGATGGAAGTATCTTCCAAACAAAAAGTTCTTATTATCTTCTTTTTTATGACCGAAGAGTTTTGGATTCTTCAGCAATGTTCCTATGTCGGAGTTGGATAAGTAGTTCTTACCCACTCCGTTATAGTACTCATTATCATCTCTTAGTTTATCAATTACTTCCATGATGTTTTTTGATTTCTTTTTTAACATCTGACACTACTTCATACTTGGTCTCAAGCATCTTGACAATCTCAGAGAATGGCTTGTCCTTGTTGGCAGACACATACTTAAGCACCTTGCTGTAGTTATCATCGCCAATGTTTAGCTTGATGTGTCTCTGCTCTTTCGGAGCTGACACCTCCTCAGTTGGTAAATCCTCTCCAGCGTAGATGTATAACCCCAATCCATGTCTAGCCAATGCCTTAGTAAGACTTCTTTGTATGCTAGAGTTGACATGGAAAGATGTGATCTTATCTACCCTAATAGATTGGTTCCTGTAGTCCATGATTGGCAAATACTCAATCATCTCCATACCCTCAATGGTTACACCAGTTTTCACCCAACCAGTCATACCATCATGGTGGTAGTTAAACCCATCCTCATTTTCGTAAACCTTGTACGTTGCTGTTGGATAGTTCTGCTTTGCCACAGACCATGCCCATGCCCAAGGCAAGTAGCTTAGTCCATTCTTCTTCTCGACCTTGTCATTGACATTGATCTTGCTAAGTGTTTCAAATACGCTCATTTTTCTCTTTGATTTTATTTAACTTTGATTCATATCTACTCTTTAACTCAGAGTATTGCTTTATCATTGATTCATCCTTTTGTTTTGATAGAATATTGGTGTATCTGTCAACTAAATTTTGAAGATTGAACATGGCTACCGAGTAAACACCCTTACGCCATCCCTTCCTATCAAATACATCCCTCTGATGATCGTTTATCCCAATGTATGTAGGGCTGTTGCTGCCAACATTCTCTATTACGACAGACCCATCTTCTTTGGATTTAGATATTTTGACACCATAAAGGAATACTGATTGGTGTGATAACCCATCAGTCTTTACGCCGAAACTATCCTTCCATGCTTCTGCAAAAATTTGTGCATCTGTAAACATATTCATTATTTGATTTTATTCCTAATTAATTTTCTTAAAACTATAGTGTACGCATTGCCCCTCGTGTTTATGCGCTTTATAAATCTCTTAGTATGGTAGGTAATGTAGAAGTACAAGAATATTGCAATCGGTACAAGTGACATGATTAATATTATATTTTTCATTTTAAATGTTTAAATGGTTCTTCTTTAATCTTGTAGGTCTGTTCAACTAGACTTCTGAACTTTGCGGAAGACCTGCGTAATCCGCCAGCCTTGAGTCCCAATCCCCAAGCTATGTTGATGAGTTTGGAAAACTGCCTAGTTGTAAATGTATAGTACTTAGTCTTCATTGTTCATCATCCATTCCCTGAAATACTTACCGTAAACTCTGTTGATTGATCTATACATGATGTCGGCATGATGAATTGAATCAGCCATTGTGTTGGGGAAATCCTCTAGCATATCAGCAGATGACTCAAATGTTTCACCCATTGAGTGCCATAGCTTACAAGCCCTCAGCATCTTTAATGCCTCCTCATGCTCTTCTATAAGTTTCAGAATCATTTCCTTACTTACGTTTGGTTCTGTCATTTTATTCATAATAGTTGTCTGTAACAGTCTTCTAATAAATCATCTAGTTCTAGGTGTATGAAGTCATCTTTATGTAGGTCGTATATATGATTAACACCAGATGAATGTGCTGACTTGATTGCATCAATCATGTTATAGTAGTTGCGATATAGGCCTATCTTAACACCATCGTCTAAGTTAATTAAGCCTCTATATAGATCACTATCCATCTCTAACAATGTAATGAAGTCATCACTATTCATATAATCCTCAGCCCTCATTGTGCCTTCGGTATAGAGTACCTCTATGCCATCAATGATTGTCTCTACCATATACCCTGAGTATGGGCTTTCATTGTTGATATTTATGAACATCCCCCGTAATATTGATTGATTTAATTTTTCCATTCTGTTCTAATTTAATTGTCCACAATTTGTTTTTGTAATGGCATTCAATAAGCTTCCAGTCTCCTTCTGGAAGCTTCTCAAGTGCCTTCTTGAATAGTTCTTTAGTTGTCATAATGATTAGGTATTTTTACTGATAGAACACGTTAGTAAATATTAATCCTCAAAATCTAAGAAGAACTCGTATTCACAATTCAAGCATCTATGTTGTTGCTTATCTCCTGATATTTCTTCAAATTCTGTTCTACTGCCACATTTGGTACAAGTTGTTGGTTGGGAATTATCTATATTTATATAAGTATCTAATTCGTGAATTGATTTTATCTCTAATTTCATAATAAAAAAGTTTTGGAGTGAAATATGTTTCGAGCATTGAAACGCTCGACAACAGTCGCTAAAAGCTACTCGTACCTCGCTGCATTTAGCTTTGTGTTGTGTGTAATACTACTCTGTACCTAACCTTTTAAGTTTCTGTACTAAATGTAAAGCAAGGGTCATGTACTCTTTAACTTGCTCTTCTGTTGGTAAATCATAATCGTAACTACTAATCGCTTGAAGAGTATCGCAACCAATACAGCTTCCATAGTAAGTATCTGTCATTACATAATCTTCAACGCTTGGTTGGTAAGTGTCAGTAGGTATAATGAATATCTGTGTGCCTTGGTAATTACCATCATCAATTACAGTCATTTTATCCAAAGCCCATCCGCTATAAGTGGTTGCTTCGGGTATGCACAATTCAAATATCTTTTTCACAATAGTTTCATAACTATCGTATTCGTCTTGTTTTGTCGTTTTGAAATACTCTTCAAGCTTATGCTTGTTTTCTTCCCATTGCTTTACTAATTCTGTTATCATAATAAAATTTCGTTTATAAACCCGTACTACACACAACAATGCGTATAAGTAATAGCGGGTTTTGTGTTAATATTTAAGCCCAATTCTTTTTTCAATCTTTGTAGTCAAACGAAAAGTAGTTGCTTCTAATCCGCTACTACTCATACGCTCGACCGTTGTAAAACATAGGCGGCTGTTCATCCGTACTTGAAGTCACAATCTGTGACCACTATTTCTGAATGAACGCTATACCTCACCGCCTACGAATTTTACAACAATAAATAAAGAAAATAAGCAAGTGGGAATCACGCCAACTTTCAACCACAGTTCGCAACCGTATGCACTCGGATATATTTGTCTGCTCATTCTCTTACTCTCTTTATTCGTTTCCGTTAGCCACCATTTGAAAGACACACTTTGAATTTACCTCGTTTTGTGTCTGTCATAATAAATGTCATAACTTTTTCACTTGTTCCGTCCTTTTGTGAGATAAGTGTGTCAAATTGCTTATAGTTACAATTCCCATCTATACAAAATGCTTCTTTCAAGAAGTTCTCTAAATCCTTTATTCTTTCTATGTCAGTCATAATAAAAACGGTGGCTAACAAAGTATATAGCACATAGCCTGTTAGCCATTTTTGAAACCATGTGCAGTTATTAAATTATTTTCTCTTTTGCTTGGGTTCTGTGATAG
>PR_CR_10_Liq_1_inCRDRAFT_1000526_pt1 | contig 23882 bp, 24 predicted proteins | sample PRCRCaboRojoPR_3_FD_10241 | JGI IMG/M metagenome (IMG submission 10241)
AGAGTGCGCTTGGGAATGGCCTGCATAGCACTCTTGAGTTTTTGGGATCTCAGGTTGTCCAGAACCAATCTGTTCTTGCAGTCCTTGTTGAATTCTTTCCAAACCAAAAAGGCATTCTGAGGTTTATTTTGGATCTTAAGGAATATCTTACTCAAGAGTCCTTTAGCCTTACTCCCTCCTCCAACGATCCTATCATGGGAAGTCTTAAGCACCCTGATAGGAATTCTAGACAAAGAAGCTACTAGTTTTTGAGATTTCAGGTTGTCAAGAATAGACTGGTTTTCACAAGAAACTACAAACTGTTTCCACTTCTGGATAGCTTCTCTAGGTTTGTTTTCTAGTTTTTTAACGATTCTGAGCATAAGTCCCTTGACTCTGTTGCCATCTCCCAGAATTCTTTCAGTGGCCCCTTTAAGAGTTCTTCTAGGGATGCTGCTTAATGACTCTTTGAGTTTCTGGGCTTTAAGAGCGTTTAACAGCTTCATGTTCCGAGTCGTAGCCACATACTCCTTCCATTTAGCCAAAGCGTCTCTGGGTACCCTCTTAAGAGAGTTCACTACGGTGCTAATCCTTCCTTTAACTAGGCTTCCGTCTCCTAAAACTCTATTGTAAGCATCCTTGAGGTTCCTAATCGGGAGTCTTCCAAGAGCGTCTTTGAGCTTTTGAGACCTCAAAGCGGACAAGAGTTGTCCTTTTTGAGTCTGGGCTAAATAGTCTTTCCAGCAGTTAAAGGCCTCCCTAGGGACTCTTTCAGCTTTGTTGATTAGGTCCTTAATCACTCCTTTAGTTCTGTCTCCTCCTCCAATGGTTCTTTGGAAGGCACTTTTAAGTTGTCTTGAAGGAATCTTTTGCATGTGGTCTTTGAGTTGCTGAGCTCTGAGTGCGTCTAAAAGCTTCCCTGATTTTTGCTGATTGACTGCTTCTTTCCACTTCTGGATGGCGTCTCTAGGCATGTTTTCTAGCTTGTAAACAATAGCTTTGAGCTTGCTTTTGGCAGAGTCTTCTTTAGGGACTATTCGACTATAGGCACTCTTAAGAGTCCTACTGGGGATTTTGGCTAAGCAGTTCCTGAGTTTTTCTGCTTTGTAGAGGCTTAAGAGTTCCCCAGAGTTGATTCTGTTGACGTAGTCTTTCCATTCTTGGATGGCTCTTCTAGGGATTCCTTGTGCTTTGTCTCTGAGTAGTCTAAGAGCTCCTGAGAGTTTGTTTTCTTGGCCGAGTATTCTTTGGTTGGCGTCTCTGAGGGTCCTGCAAGGGATCTTTTGAAGGGCGTTGTTGAGTTTTTGGGCTTTCAAGTTGTCTAAGAGTTCTCCGTTTTCGATAGAGTTGACGTTGTTTTTCCAGGTTTTGATAGCGTCACGAGGGAGTTGGTTGAAAGAGTTCACTAGTAGTTCTAGTTTGTCTCTGCAGGCGTCATAAGGTTTGACTATCTTTAAGTAAGGGTTCTTAAGAGCCCTCAAAATAGGACCTTTCAGCAAAGTAGAGTTGAGGTTTCTAGTTCTAGCTTTGCCTCCCCTGACTTTTTCTTTTTTAAGGTCTTTTTTGAGGAGTTTGTTTTCCTTTTTGAGTTGTTTTTCTTGGTTCTTGCAGAGTCCTTTCCAGTAGTCAAATGAACAGCCTACTTTTCCTCTTAAACCTTTTTCAAGAGCTCTGACTAAACGCAACTTCAGGTGGGTGTTGTCTTTTGCAATGGCGTTGAAGCCTTTTCTGAGTCTGAGGTTGATTTTGTTCTGCCAAATACTGATTAGGTTAAAGAGGTTCTTGTCAGAGTCTTTGGTTCTTTGAGCAGAGTCTTCAGTTGCAACGAGTAGTTTCCATTTGTTGAATGACTCTGACTTCACTTGCTTTGCTTGTTTAGAGAAATCATAAATTGAGTGTATCGACTGCTTTACAATTTCTCGTTCCCTGTTAATTGCCATCCTGTTCAAGCCTTTTTCTAGAAGACGGTTCTTTGTAGCGATGAGTTGCTTGATGGTGCGTCTCATAATAGCGTCAGCGTCTTTGACTATTACAACAGGTTTGTAGCACCTTCTAGCCTTGCTGCCAAGTACTCTGTTGAAGATGTTGACCATGTTCATTTGTTTCCGGTTGTTTTCTTTAAGAACCATTTGGTCAGCTTTGGACTTCCACTGTCTGAACACAAATCCTAGTGCTTCAGTGGGGTACTTAGAAAGGTTCAGGAGCATGTACTTCATAACTCGTTCTCTGTTGGCATCTCCGTAGCGCCAGTCCACAAACGCCCTCCTGATAGTGAGTCCGCCTCTTCTGTACAAATAGTTGCTGATCAACCGAGTGGCCTTTTCTTTAGCGTTCTGGCGAGGGACAGCTTTGGCGCGAGCCCACCTGTTGAAGCCTAGTTCCATGACGCGATGTAGGTTCTTACAGAGGATTATAAGGGCTCTGCTCATGATTTCTTCGGCGTCCTTTTGTTCTTTGGGAGGTTGGAAGCAGTTCTTGGCCTTAGAAGTGAGTACTTTGTTGAAGACGTTGACTAGCTTGTACATGCTGGCGGTTTGTTGGTTGGCTTTGTAAGAGTTAGATCTTTCCTTCCACCTTTGGAAAAGGTCTTTGAGTCCTGCCTTGTTTTCTTTGAAGACGCTTTTGAGAAGGGCTTTAGTGTAGGCGTCAGCAGCGTTGGTTTCTTTGGTGAGTTCTTTCCACTTCAAAAAGGCTAAAGAAGAAGCTGAGGATAACTTTTGGTAGTGGAAAGCTAACTTGGTGTAGCCTTTGATCATTTCTAGTTTGGGCATTTTGGACTTGAGAGCCCAAAGCTTGAAGTAGTGACTAGGCTGCTTTTGGAGGATTTGCTTGACGAGGTTGACTGAGTAGTTTTTGGAGAGTTCTTGTTTTTCAGAGTCGATTTTGCCCATAGCTTTGGTTTTCCAGTTGAACAAGGTTTCTTCTTGGATTCGGTTTCTAAGGTCTACTTGGTGCTTCAAGAATTCAACTAGGTTTTCGAGTTTTCTTTTCTGTTGGGTTTTTCTTTGGCGTCCTGACCTGAGGGAGTCTAGTTTCTTGTTTTTAGGAATTTGGGAGGTATGCTGAGTTTTCTGAGTCATGTCGTCTATGATCTCGGCCAAGTCGTTGGTTTGGATGCCTTTGGCGGAGTTGGCCCACTTCCTAGTAAGTAACCTTTTAGCGAAGAACGCTCTGATCTCAGCTTTGTCAAAGCAAGACTTGAGAATTTTCCTTTTGACAATCCGCTCGTTCTTGCAAACTAGGTTCCATTTGGTCAAGGCTTCTTTCTTGTTGAACAGCTTCAAAAAGGACTCTGAAAGTTCGCAGGCGTCGCGCAGGCGGTTCTCCTTTTCTTTGAGTTGTTGGAAGCGTAGTTTCCATTTCCAGAATCCCTGTTGTTCAAAGGCCACGTGGCACCTGGCTATCAACTCGGAAACACTTTTGTTGATCCGTTGTCTTTTTTGGTACTGACTAAGTGACCTTTTGTGCTTGAGTTTGAACTCTTGCTCAAAAGACTCTTCTTGTTTGCGAGTGTTGAGTTGCCAGTACTTCATGGTCTTTTCCATGTTAAGTCCCAAAGCACCTTTGAGTTGGGCAACCAAGCGGGAGGTAGTGAGGCGCTTCACTTCTAAGTCGTGGAGGATCTTGGTGTCGCTGAGTTTGTTTTCCCACATGTGGTCTCTTATCTGCAAAAAGCTGTTATGCATTTGCGAGTTGTGCATGATGCTGAGCTTATGCACTGCATGGAACAGTTTAGCAGCGTTTTTGGCTTTGGGGTGAGACACTGGACCGTGGAGGAAATTGAGGCGGGGTGCTTCGGCAGGGGTTCCTTGGGCAAGCGCGTCTAGGTAGTCGAAGAGCTTGTCTGAGTCTTGTTCAGGAATTTTTCCTTCGGATTCGAACTTACTAACGATATCGCCAGCAAGCTGAAGGTCTTCTTCGGAAGAAGACTTAAGGGCAGCATCTAGACGCGCGTATTGCTTTTCGTCGTAAGCTGTATCAGAAGAAGGTCCGGAGAGGACTTCTTCCAAGAGCCTTTGCAGACTGGAAGCTTCCATATTATTATAAAATTATGGCCTTTGAAATTTGTAAGAAACGGATTGTGTTATTCAATACGCACTAATTACTTCTTCAAAAATACTCATCAGAACTTTCACAAGTAGTTCGTTTTCACATATTACTTGGACTGTCATCGTCTCCTGAATTTCACTCTTAACAATTATGCTTCCAAAGGGACTGTCTGCTAGCAGTGTTCTTTGGTTGCCGTTTTTGAACACTGAGAACTTCTGGTGAAGGTTCAAGTTGACCTTTTTATGACTCGGGAAAGTTTCAAGGGCTGAGTAAGGGCTTTCAAAGGAGTCTTTGGAGCCCTTTGTGAAAAACAAAGCTGTGTTTACAGGTAACTTAAGTAGGAGTTGGTTGCCAGTCCAAGAGACTCTGAGTAAAGGTTCTTTTTCAAAGACCTCCAAAGCTTCTGCGTAGATTTCCCTTAAAACTTTAGAGCAGCCTTGTATTTCTTCCGGGCCTTCATTGTTTATTGAAAGTTTTAAGTTAAAAGGCACGAAGTGGAGGGATGTCCTGAGGTTCTTGATCGCACTCTGAGTTTTGTTCCCAATGTACATCAGAACCTTTGCTTTCGGACCTGAAGTTTCTTTCTTAATGCCTATTTCTACACTGTCGTCACTGTAAAGTATAGTTTGGAGCCACTTGAGACTTTCGATGTAAAAGTTTTGGTTGGATACTTCTGAAGAGGTTCCAAGTTGCTTTTCGAGTTGACTGCAGGTGTTCAGGAGTCCTATGTTTTCAAAGTTGAGTTTGTCTCGTTCACTTATGGTTTTTTGGTAGTTTTGTTCTAGTTGGCTTAGTTTAGCTTTGTAGTTTTTAAGTTTGTTTTTGAGTTGTTGAGTGTGAATTTGGTAGTTTTCTAGGTCTTTGACTAGTTGCTTTTTCTGTGACTTGAGGTTGGAGTACCTGGTTTTGAGGTCTTCTAGTTTAGACCAGTAAAAGGTTTCTTTTTCTTTGAGTTTAGATATTTCTTGTTCTTGGAAAGTAAACTCTTCTTCGTAGGCTTCAAGTTTTTCTTCAAGCAAAATGTATTTTTCTTTGAATTCTCGGTCTGTACTGAAGTCTTCAGTGGGGGTAAAGCAAAGCTCCTCTGTTTCAGTGTCGGTAAGTGCATATTCTGTAGGAGCTGGCTTGGGAAAAGGGTCGTTTAGGTGTCCGTAAGTCGGCTTGTAGTTTCTGTAGTACTCAATTGCTTCGTTTATTTGGTGCAGACTTTCAATTAACTCTTCTATGAGGAACTCAGGTTCCAGAGTTTCTGAAAGCATTTGTGAAATTTCATTTGAAGCTGTTAGTAAGAAGTTGCACATTTCTTGGAGTTCTGAGTTTTCATAGTCAGAGTTAACTGCTGCTCGGAACTCAGAAACGGACTTTTTGTAGACTTTTAATGTTTCAATGACAGAGTGTTCTAGAGTTTGGACTTTAGTTGTATTCATTTATATTTCTAAAAGATTAATGTTTATAGGAGACTCTTTGTAAGCTTCAACTAGCATCACTTTGGCCTTTTCCCTTAAAGGACCTGACTTTTCGTTGTTTGTTTTAGTAGAGGCTTGGTAAAGTCCCCACATCGCCCTGACGTTTTTAGGGTTCAGCACTAACACCTGTGTAAAGTACTTCCTAGCTAAGTTCAGCTTCTCAGTCACTCCTGTTGAGTAAAGCATTTCTGCGTACTTCAAAAGCACTTGGGGGTTGTGGGGGTTACTCAGAACTATTTCTTCGTAGCAGTAACAAGCCTGGAGGTAGTGCTGCATGCTCAGGTAAATGTCGCAGAGTTCCTCCCAGGCTTCTAGGTCTCCTTGGAACACTTCTAAGTAAGCATTGAGCTCAGCTATTGACTTCTGGATGTTTCCTGCAGTTCTGAAGAGTGCTGCCTTGCGCTTCCAAGTTTCAGAGTCTAGCGGAGAACTAGCCAGAAGTGAGTCGTAAATTTCTTGGGCTTGTGAAAACTTCCCTGAGTACTCATGAAGTACTCCTTCTAGTCTCAGCACTCTGTGGCTCCTTCCGAACTTCTTCCGCAGTTCTGAGATCGCAAAATTAGTCCACTGAGGAGTGTTGCAACTCAGACTCGCGTAAAACAGGTCTTCACACACTGTCCAGTAAGACTCGCCCAGTGAAAACGAGCCTTTTCTAACTAGCGAAGCTGCTACTTTAAGTACTTCTTCAGGGTTGTCTGTGTATTCGGAACGTGCCTTTTCTAAGTATGTTAGTTTCTCACTTACACTCATTTCTATATATGGCGGAGCGGTTATCCCGTGAAGAAATAATCAGGCTGGAGGAAGCTATGGATGCTTTTATGGAGGACGGAGTGGACTCTGAGGCAGAAGTGGTGTTTAAAATTTTAGACCGCAACGGAGATGGCAAGTTGCAAGAAGAAGAGTTGAGAAATATCATTTCTCAAATTAGAGGGCCTGAGTTCACCGAAGCAGGGTTTCAAAAGTGGAGAAGAATGTTTGATATCGACGGAGACGGACTTATAGACCTGAACGAATTCATAACTACTTTGAAGAAAGATAGAGATAACTACTTAGAGTAACTAAGTGCTAGATAACTTATGTGAAACAGCTAGAAGCTTTTTAAGGGACTCTGAAAGTTTTTCAATATTTGCTTGTAAGTTCTCGTTTTCCTGAGTTAGTTTTTTGAGTTCAGCTGAATTGTGTTTTTCTTTGGTTTCAAGTTGATTGCAGAGTTGGAGAGTTTCTTGTTGTTTGTTTTTTAACTCAGTAATTTGGTTCTCAAGGTCTTGGTTTTTTTGGATTGTTTGTAAGTACTCGTTGTTTAGTTTGTCAAAGCCTTGGTTGATGGCTTGGAGTTTCTGTGTTAGTTCAGGAGTTAACTGGTCTAGTTGGTTCTTGAGTTCCCTAATTTGGTAGTCTTTGTTTGAAGCTTGGTTCTCAAGGTCTTGGTTTTTTTGGATTGTTTGTAAGTACTCGTTGTTTAGTTTGTCAAAGCCTTGGTTGATAGCTTGGAGTTTCTGTGTTAGTTCAGGAGTTAACTGGTCTAGTTGGTTCTTGAGTTCTCTAATTTGGTAGTCTTTGTCGGAGCTTTCTTGTTCAAACATGGAGACTTTGTTTTTGAGTTGCTTGTGTTTTTGTTTAAGTTGGTTATACTCAGCTATCAAAGTTCTGTCCTGTGATTCTTCTATGGCTTTTTGGTGCTTGAACTGGGCTTTTTTGTACTTAGAAAAATAGTTGAGTTTTTCTTGGGTTAAGCGTTCCACTTGTGTTTGGGTGTTTAAAAGTTCTTGCTTTAGTGAGTCGTATTCAGCATATAGTTTCTCTATTTCTTGTTGCAAAGCACTGTTGGTAGAGCTTAAAGATTCATGAGTGTATTTTAAGTTTTCGTGTTCAAAACGAAGGTTTTGCAGAGTTTCAAGGGTAGACTCAGCTTGAATTTGAGAAGTCTGAAGTTGGATTTGCACCTGATGGGTTTCTAAGTCTTTTTGAGAAATTTGGCTTTGAAGCAGGTCTAATTCTTGGAGTGTGCTTTCTGGAGCCTGTGGATAGTTTCTGTATAGATTGCACTCTTCAGTTAAGCTTTGGTTTTGGGCTTTTAAAGTTTCAATGTCACAAAGGGCTTCTTTGTACTTAGTTTGGAGTTCTGCAGACTTGTTTAGTTCTTCAGAGTTGAAGTTACTACTAAAAGCTTTAACTAGTTGGTTCTGCAAGCTTTGATTTTGCTCTGTGAGGTCTTGGATTTCTTTTTCTTTAGCATTTAAACTTTTTTGTGCCTGTTGCTTACTGTAGTCTAGGTCATATAGTAGTTTTAAGTTGTTTTCAAAGAGTTCATCTAAGTTCCAAAAGTAACTTTGGTACTGAGGAGTTATAGGAATATCAGGGTACTTTTCAAGCAGTGACTTGATGAGTTCGTTTTGTCTGGTGTGTTTCATTTGGTACTCTTGGGTTCTTTCTTGGAGTTTTTTGAGTTGTTCTTTGGTTTTAGAAAGTTCTTTGTTGAGTGTTAGGTTGTCTCGGGACTTTTCTTGGAAAGAAGTTTTTAGTGAGTTGTAGGCAAAAACCAGTTTCCGGTAGTTTTTTTCTTGGTCTTCAAATTTGGGAATGAGTGTTTCGTACTGGCTTATTTTGTCGTTAAGTAGTTTTTCTAACTCGCCCACTCGGCCTTGCAAGTCTAAGCAGTTTTTTTGGGAGTCTCTTAACTTGTGCATGTAGAAAAGTTCTTGTTCTTCTGTGTTTTGGGGATGTTTGAAGCCTGCGAGGCTTCTTTTTTTGAGTTCTTGCAGTTCTTGCTGGTGGGTTGCTTTGAGTTTTTTGAGTTCGAGTTCCCAGTTTTGGTTTTCTTGAGTGATGGTTTTCTTGGCTTCCTGGAGTTCTTCATACAACAACTGGTTTTTCTGGTTTAATTCTTGGGACTTCATCTGGTAAACAGTGGATTCTTTTTGCAGAGTTTGGAGTTCTTCTAAGCACTTAGAGTGAGTGCTTTGCAGTTTTTCAGTTTGCGCTTCTAAATCTTGGCTTTTGTAAAAGAACCTTTGTTCACTGGATTTAAGTTGTGAAACTTGGTTTTTTAAGTCAGCAATTTCGGCTTTCAACTCAACTCTTTCCTTAAAGGTTTCTTGATTTACTTCAGCAATAAGTTTGTCTCTAGACTCAAGTGAGCTTTTTAAGTCTTCAACTTCCTGGTTTGCTCTTTCAAGGTTAAAGCAAGTGCTTTGGTAAGTTAGGTTAAGTTCTTGGTGTTTACTTTGCAAGTCAGTTAACAAACTAGACAACTCAAAGATTTGTTGGGAGTACTGGTTGTTTCTTTGTTGGGACTCAACTAACAGGCACTTGAGTTGGGGGACTGACTGGATGTCTTCCATAATATATATGGGGTGCTGTCATAGAAAAGTAATTCACAGTCAGTTAACTCACACTCAAATGCACTCTAAAAACGAAGACCAAATAGACAAAAACTACTTCTCCAGTGTAAGCAGTAACTTCTTCACTGTAAAAAATAACTACAAACAAAGGAACTTCAATGTTACTTCAACAGACACTAAAACTCTCAACGAAGAACTTGAACAACTAAGTTACGCCAAAGAACAACTAGACTTAAAAGCTATAGAGAAACTCTTAGACTCCAACACACGCATTTTAATAGAGGACGTGTCTATCCACCCTTGGGCTGACAACCCCTGCAGTGTAGGAGCCCTCACTGCTACTCAGTTAGGAATTATGGCATCTGAGAACTCTTCCCAGCAAACCTCTGTTTTCTCTTCTTTAATACTTGAAACAGAGATACTTGAAAAGCTAGTTTCCTTTTTAAAGTCAGACGAAAACGACAAACGCGAAGCTGCCTTGCTGACTTTAAGTTTCATAAGCACTTCTCCTGAAGTAGTGGACAAGCTACTTGACCTAAGCACCTTAGACCTGTTCATTGGCTTTTTAAGCAGTGACAAAGAAGGAGTCCGGAACACTGCAGGGTACTGCTGCAGGAACTTGTATGCTTCCAGAAAGAACGTACAGAAAATGTTCATTGCTAAAGGAGGAAGTGCTAAGTTAGTTAAGTTGCTTGAGTCGAGTGAAAGCAGTGTAGTCATGGAAAGCGTGCTTAACCTGTTAGACTTGCTTCTGGACCAAGACGACTGCATCCAGCAAGACGTTAAAAAACACTTGTTGAATTTAGGAGTTTACAAGAGCTTAGAAAGCATCATTGAGAAGACTGAGTTCTACAGTGAAGAAACTGTAAGTGAAGTTAGTAAATTAAAAGAACTTTTTATATAGCAGGGTTTCGGTGGAGGTAAGGAAGGTTGCTTGCGTCAATTACGTTTTTCTTGACTGGGCCTTCGTTGACTACAGTGACTTTAGGGGGCTCTGCGTTGAGGCTTTCCATGATGAGTTGTCTGATTGAGGAGTTGGAGTGGATGTTTTTAAGGTTAGGTTGTTCTTTAAGAATCTTGTCGGCGATCTTTTTAGCTTCTTTGAGGTACTTATCTTCTTTGGACTCAGGGTTGGTGCTGGTGTCCCAGGCAGGTTCTTCTTTAGGGGGTTTTGGCTGCGGTTGTTTGAAGTGGACTGTTTTGGGAAAAGCTTTTTCTTTGAGTTCGGGTTTTTCTTGGATGATTTTGGTGACTCTGTTTTTGATGACTTCTAAGGCGTGTTTGACTTCGAGGTCTTCTATGTACTTGTCGTAATCAAGTTCTTCAACAAACTTCAGAAGGTTGTCGACTTCTTTTTCTTCGTGTTGTTCGTTTTCTTCTTGAGTCATAGCCCACTTGGGTTTGTCGAAGTTATTCACTGTGTTGTAGAGTTCAGGAGATATTTTGGGTTTGTCTTTGCTCACAAATTTGGCCTTTTCTACCGGGTCGGATATTTCTAACAGTTTCTTCCTTTGTTTGTCCATTGACTTTGAAAAGTTCTTTCTTTTGCTAGTTTTAAGTGCTTCTTGTTCTTGTTCTTGGGCTGCTTGTTGGTTTCTTTGGGACTGGATTTTTTGCAGCCAGTGTTTATGCTTGGCTAGGGCCATGTTGGGCTTGCGTTTGGTGTTAAAGGTTTTTTTGGCTGGGGGGTTCGTGCCTAGTTGGTCTTTGGGGTCGACTCTGGAAATGAAGGGTTTTGCTTTTTCAGGCTCTTTGAGTTGAGTTGGCCTGTTGCATAGCATGACTCCTTTGTAGTTTCCTATACTAGACATTTTATTGAGGTTAGTTAATTTTAGGAGTTGTTTCTATTCTTAAACTTCTCCACTCAATCTCGTCGCCTTCTTTGAAAGTGGTGTACTTCTCGCTGCTAGCTTGTCCCTCGCCCCTTCTTTCTTGTCCTTCAGAGTCTATTCCGAAGAACCTCCACTTGCAGTCAAAGAACCCACAATTACGTACGTTCTTTAGGTAGTTACTGCACATTGGGCACTTTGCTTTTAGTTGGCCTAAGTCCACTATTCCAAACATAAGGTTGGATATGGCTATAGACTTAAATGCCCTACAATGTGAGTTGATACATTCTCCTTGAAAGGAAATTCCTCTCTCAACGCCTCTCCAGTCTGGAGCTGAGTCTGAAAAGTCTTTTTCAACTACTGAAGAGAGCTTATTGAACGGAATCGAAATTCCCCCTCCCCTGAGTCTAAGAACTAAGTACAGGATTGACTCATTTTGTATTCCGTAATCTTCAAGCGTTCTCTCATCTTCAAGTTGTTGGCCTTCAAACACAAGTCTCTGCTGGTCGATTGGAATTCCTTCTTCGTCCTTGATTGTATCTTTAAGGGATTCCACAGTGTCGCTCAAATCCACAGGAGCACCGATATCCCTTCCAGTCAACGTCTTTACATGCACAAGATCAGTCAGGGCCTTTACTTGGACCCCAATTTCTGACCCCTCTTCTAAGCTCTTGAGACTATAGAGTATTTTACCTCCGCGATATAACCCAAGTTTTTCGTAACTGCGTAATTCCAGTCCCAACACAAGGGAAATTTCATATTTTAAGTCTGACATCTTTGTATCTTCCCTTAAACACAAGACAAAGTTTCTATCTTGGTAAGTGAAGTTAAAGCTTTTGATCCCTGAGTACTCAGAAACCACTTGAATAGGGTTTTCTAGATTACTCGGTTGAATCCGATCTACCCTTTTGCCATTCAGGTAATACGTTTGCATTTGAGGCGGAATTGAAGTTTCTCTTTCTATAAGTCCAGAAACCCCCGAAATCTGCCCTTTGGTCGCTGGAACAGAGAATATTGCAACTTCTAAACTACTGCAATATAGCATTGACTCCATTATTATTACCAGATCTCACCAGAACCATTTAGCTAGTCTAACTCTAAATCTTTCCACTTAACTTTTCTCCTTGTTTGGGCATTTCGGTCTGCGTATGCCTATGTTCACTTTTCCAATTCTGAGTTGATATAGCTTTGCGCTTGAAGTTCCTGCACTCCAAGTTAAAGCACTTTCTGGCTTAAAAGTTCTCCAGTCTGAAAAACGTTTTCAATCACTGAAGAGAGTTCATTGAATGTCACTCTGTTTATTGCTCAATTTAGTTTTACTCTGTTGTGAGGTCAGTTGAAGTAGACTCATTCTAGGTAATGCTTTTATCGCCCAAACCTAAATACTTGTGGTAAAAATGTCACTAATCAGCCAATATAAAGCCATCCAGAAAAATCTAAGCAAACTCTACGACCACCAAATAAGCTGTGTAAGAATCACAGACAACTTTGAGTCCTTTTACTTCACTGTTGAGCCCAAAGAAGGTTTGTGGCAAGGAGGCAGGTACACTTTTAAAGCTAATCTTAAGAACTACCCTAATTCAGCACCCCAAGTGCAATGCATTACAAACTTAATCAAGCACCCAAATATCAGTTCTCGGTCAAGTGGAGTTTGTTTGAGCTTAATTGAAGATTGGAAAGTAAGTTACGGACTAGATGACTTGTTGCAAGCTATACTATTCTTGTTCTACGAACCTAACTTCGAAGACCCACTAGTTCCCGAATTCGAAAACTGCAGAGCTACTCAGTACATCATTGAATACTCCTTGAAAGAACAGATCCTAGAAAGAAGAGCTGAGGAAGAAGCCCGTGTGTCCTTGGTGCAATCCTTAGTTTCAAGTATATTCAGTCGTTTTTAATTATATACTCATAGATTTAAGATTCTTCTCAAACTGAACCTGAAGGCCTTTGAAGGTAGAACTCAGTGTCTGCAAAGCCTCCATAACAGCTTGATGCGGAGTGATTTCGCCATTAGTTTGCACTTTAACTTCTATTTTGTGTTCAAGCGGGTGTGGAGCTTTGTACCCAGCAAACCTTACGCGGTCGTCCTGGAGTAGTTGCATTCTAAGTATGTTTCCTAAACTGTGGTCTTCTAGGTGGACTGTAAAGGTTCCGGCAAACTGGATTCTGGAGTCTTCTTCGTACTCTACCTTGTTGATGCCCTCAGGCAGTGTGAAGAGTTCATGTTGTTCAGGTGCGTTCATTATGGATTGTAAATGTGGGCACTGAGACTACTGAGAAAAAGACCTATAGTGAATGGTAAGTTTTCATCAGTTCCGGCAGGGCCTCTTATAGATCCATCGCATTACTTTGAAGTGAAGTTGTCGGAGGTTATGCCTATATCTCACGACACTAAGATTTACAGGTTTGAACTTCCTAGCGAAGACCAACCCTTAGGGCTACCTTTGGGCCAACACATTACTCTTAGAGCTAAGATTTCTACAGCCCAGAGTCCAGAAGGAGAGTACGTAGAAAGAAAGTACACACCTACTTCCCGCATAGACGAGTACGGGTTTTTTGACATTCCAATCAAGATTTACAACAAAGCAGATAACTACCCCGAAGGAGGACTCATGACTCAGTTCCTAGACTCAATGCAAGTAGGTGACAAGTTAGAAGTGTCAGGTCCCAAGGGCAGAATGAAGTACTTAGGAGGGGGACTCTTTGCTATTGAAAAAGAAGACAAAGTAGTTGAAAAGTCTGCAAGGCACATTGGCTTTATAGCTGCAGGGTCAGGAATCACTCCTTGTTACCAGTTGATCCAGTACGTGGCTTTCAACGACCAAGAAGACCTAAACATGTCTTTGTTGTATGCAAACAAAACTGAAGAAGACATTATTTTAAGGCCTATTCTGGACGATTTTGTGGCTGACCAGAAGTTAAGAGCTTACTACGTTTTAGAAAATGCTCCTGAAAACTGGCAGATGGGGGTGGGTTACGTTTCTGAAGACCACATAAAAGAAGCAATGCCTCCTCCAAGCGAAGAAACTCTTATATGCCACTGCGGTTCCAAAGCCTTCAACCAGATGGTCAGAGGGCACTTGCACAAACTAGGCTACTCAGAAGACATGCTTTTTAAGTTTTAATGTTTACAAAGTTAACCATATTTTTTCCTACATTTTTAATTCCTACTTTTATGAATCTAGTTTTTTATAAATGCTTGTGTACCTGACCCTAGCTTTTTGCTCAGTAGTGATTGCAAACAACGATGAAGAATCTTACTTCAAAGAAAGCGACATAGTTCGCCAGAATGAAGGCTCACAGCAAGTCCAATTCCAAGCTTTAAGGGCCAAAAAAGGCAAAGACTCAGAGAAGGAAGAGTTCGACCAAATTGTGATCCTTTTCAAGGATGGACTTTATGTGCTTTTCGACATTTACGGGTGGTTTTTGTGTGTGGACGACGATTTTCTGGACCAAAGCTACGACCTGCGCAAGTATGAAGGGTTGCCTTTTTGTGAGAAGCCACGCATAAGGATTCCTAAAAGATGCAACTGGGATGTAGATACTTACAGAGAACTTAGAGTGAGAACTTACACTCTGCGCTGCGGAAGCTTTGGAGGATCCGAGTAACTATAAATAATTTCCTACAATTCAAAAATAAGTGAATCCTAAGCAGTTAAATGTAAATGAAGAAACTACAAGTTGTTTGTATAGTTGTAGTTTTACTGATTAGCTGCGTAAATGCTGACTTTGTCAGCAGAGCTTTGCTTACCGACGAAGAACTGGATGACCTCCGGGAGAACAGAGACTTACGTGTGTATGAAGAAAACGAGATGCACGTAATCCTTCACAAGTCTGGCAGACTGATATGTCTGGACAAAGACTATGTAAATAGAAGCATGACCGCAAGGAATATTTTAAACGTTCCTTTCTGCAAAAAACCCAGAATATGGGTTTCAGCAAGAAGGTACTGGTGGGACAAGGACAAAGATGAAGGCGTGACAACTTACACTTTGAAGAGAAGGTAACTAATTAAGTTTTTCCTACAATTCAGACATTAAAAACATGGAATATTGAAATATATAAATGAGTAAATTTGGAATTGCTTGTATAGTCCTGATGCTGGGGCTGGCTAGTGCTTACATGCACTCTGACAATACAAAAGAATCTGATGAATTTCAAGAAACAGAAGAAATAGGCAACTTCGAAGATGACTTTGATGAAGGAGAGTTTGGAGAACTCGAAGAACTCGAAGAACTTGAGGCAGAAGAGCTAGAAGAGTTTTCACAATCAATTGGGTACTATGGTGACGAAAGGCTACTACGCCGCGACGACGATGATGACAATGATGACGATGATTTTGTAAATAGGCGTGTGCGAGTTTTTGAAGAAAACGGTATGAGGGTCATATTCACCAGGTGGGGAAGATTAATATGTATAGACGATGATTTTGTAGATAGGGGAACAAGGGGTTGGGAAGTAAGAGGAATTCCATTCTGCTACAGAAGACCCAGAGTGCGTTATAGTCGCAGAAGGTTTTACTGGGACAGGGACAGAGACTACGGAATTAGAACATGGACTTTGAGGAGACGCAGAAGAAGGGACTAATCTTCTAAATAACTTATTTACCTAATTTAGTAAAACAAACAGTATCTTTTCCTACAATTCAAACATAACTAAATGTGGAGCAATCAAGATATAAATGAAGAAATTAACAATTAGTTGTATAGTCTTAATGCTAGGTTTGGCTGGTCCCTTTGTGCGTGCTGAAGACAATTCAAAAACAACTGAATCAATAGAGGAACTTGGAAGTTTGTCTGAAGAAGGAGTTGAAGATGATCCAAATGCACAATCTGCTAGTGACTATGGAAGGTTGCTGCGCTTGCAAAGTCGCAGAGGTGTAAAAGTTTTCTATGAAAATGAGATGAGAGTTGTAGTTCACAGAGGAGACCAGCTAATATGTATAGACCCCGACTTTGTAGATAGACGAGACAGTGCTACGAGCATTTTAGGGACTCCTTTCTGTAGTAGTAAACCTAGAATCCGTTACAATCGTAGACGTTTCCGCTGGGTGAAAGACAGACGTGGGGGATTTACAACTTGGACTCTAAGGAGACGCCAAAGCTAGAAGTAACTCATCCTAAATAAGCCATTTTTCTTATATCAGTAAATAGAAAGTTGCAGTTTGATGCTCAGAAACTCAAAGTACCAACTGGACAACTTTTAAAGACCCTAGTGTATGGAGATGATGATTAAGCAATTTGAGTAATAAAAAGTGCGAGAGGACAATCAGGCACTACCTGGATAGTCTTAAATGGCCGTAAGTATTTTCCTACTTAGTAAAATGGAAAAGCTGAAATTAGTCTGCATTCTAGTTCTTTTAACAATCTTCACAAGCAAAGCAGAAAGAGTTTTACTAGAGGAAGAAGACCTAGATAGACTGCGTGAAGACAGGGACTTGCGTGTGTTTGAAAGAAACGGGATGTACGTGATTCTCTACAAGTCTGGAAGACTGATATGCTTGGACCCTAACTATGTAAATAGATGGACAAGGACGAGACAGATAGAAGGAGTTCCTTTCTGTGGAAAGCCTAAAGTGTACACTCCTGACTACTGTTTCTGGGACGATGACAGAGAAAACGGAGTTAGGACCTGGACTCTAGTGTGCGACAGAGACAGTGAAGAAGTAATACTAACTTCATTTCCGCTTGGCGGTGAAGAGTAATATGTAAATACTCCATTTTTCCTACATTTTAAGTTTAAATCTAGAAAAGATTGTGGAATGTAATGAAAGAAATACTTGTTCTTTGCTTGGCTCTTTTGGTTAGCAACTCTGTTTTTGCAGATGAAGAAGTTGAACCCAGAATACTTAGAAACGGCGAAGAAGAAACAAACTTTGAAGACCTTAGAGAAGATAGAGACCTAGTTGTGCTCTACGAAGAGGGACTTTACCTTGTATTTGACAGGTATGCAAAACTAGTTTGTGTGGACGATAGGTACGCAAACGAAGAAGTCAGGAGAAGGGACTTGATAGGAATTCCTTTTTGCAATAAACCTGACATAAGGATTCCCAGAAGGTGCTGGTGGAACAGAGACAGGGACGAAGGAGTCCTGACTTGGACTCTAAAATGCAGGCGAGTTAGGAGTAGGAATTAGTATTACTTAATTTTTACAATGTTTCCGTCAAAAACTAGGTTGTGATTGTTTTCAATCTTGCACATGAACTCCCTGAATCTAAAGACTTCATTTTGTTGGGATTCAATAACTAAGTCTAGCTGGCCCTCTACAAACCAGTCTTTCTTTTTCAAGTTTTTGAATATTCCAGTTACTACTTCTAAGTCCTCAATAGGAATTCCATGCACTTGGTTCAGCAAAAAGTACCTGTTTTTATCCAAGCATCCTATTTCTAAGTACCCTATAGTATAGTTGAGTTCTTCAGTTTGGTTGAGTTCTTCTAAGAACTTCTTTAAGTTGAAGCTGAACTTGGAAGCTTCCAAAGGCAAAGGAACTTTTATTGTCTGGAAGTCTTCAGAGTCTATGCAAGTAATGTAAACACAGGAGTGAGGCAGAAGAGAGTTGGCTCTTGTAACGACTTCTGAAGCACTGCAAACCAAGTACTCTTCAGCTTGCAGTAAGTAGCAAGCAGAGCCTTGGAGTTTTCTAGGCAGCATCTTTAAAACTTCTCCCTTGTAAAACAGAGCTGTTAAATTAGCTTTTCTGGAGTTTTGATACTTAAACATTCTGTAAATAAAACTTTCACTGTTGGGAAGTTCAGTGAATATAACTGGTTCTTTTTCGCCCTTGCACAGTATCATTCCACATCCTTCAGTTTGAGAAGTTCCCCTTACTTCTAGGTTTTTGTCAATCAAAGCGTCTAAAACTACTTCAAGACAGCTTAGAACAGGGGAGTCTTCAAGTTTTAGTTTTTCTTGCAAATCAAACAGTTGCTTTCCGAACAACCCTTCATTTACAAGGGTGTTAACAGAAACCTTTAAGTTTTGTTCTAAAAAGCTGCAAAGTTCCAAACCAACTGCTAAAGTTACAGTTAAGTCGCTTGACTTCCCAAATACTTCTTTTGCGAACTTGCTTGACTCGTAGTTGATAACTGAGTCATTAGGAGTGATTATGGACTCTTCAACAGAAAAATCCACTACTTCTTGAGTAGTGAACGGCGAAAACTTAGGTTCCAACTTCCTCATAGCCCCAATTCTGCACAGAAAACTAATGTAAGCTTTGGTTTTGTTTAAAGGAATCCCTGAATGCTGGCTTATGAGTTTGGGGTTTCCAGTGTGCTTTGAGACTCTCCCTAGTTCGCCTTCTCCTTCTTCAAGTCCTTCAAACACATCGTTGTCGTAAACTTCTATTTCAAATTCAAGTGCTTCTTTTTTAAATAGAGTCAAAGGAGCTCCTTGGTCTCCGTCACAGAGTTTCTGCAAGCAACTAAGGTCCTCTTTTTTGAGGTTTTTGATTTTAGACAGCACAGGAACTATGCTCCACCAAGTTTCAACTTTGATTTCAACAGGTTCTTTCGGAAGCAAACTTCTAATTGACTTGGAGATCCTTGACAAAGCTCCGCGCTCTCTGCACCTTTTCAAAAGGTCTTGGTACTTGGAGTCGTTAACTCCTGTAATCCGAGTCATGTCTCTTGTAGTGTAGTAAGGAATCGCGCCAAAAGGCTTAGACAACCTTAAAGAGTCACAAAGCATGTCCAAATAGTAAGAAAAAGGAGACGGAAAGTAGTTAGACAGTAAAGGAGCCAGCAAGTGGTAAGGGTACTCTCTAAAGTTGATTCTAAGGTGTAACAGAAGGTCTTTGTAAAAGTCAATGTGTTGGAGTCCTTGGAACTCTAAATAGTTGTTAGAGTGGTACTCTAGGAGTTTGTGCTTCCAAGCAATGTAGTCTTTAGGGTGGGTCTTCCCAAATTCATTTTGGAGTTCTTTAGGCAAGTCTTCCCAGTTAGTTATTTTCCCTAAGTACTCTTCCATTTAACTTACATTCCTTTAAGCTTGTTAGACTTTACTAAGACTGTAGGGACCAAAGCCAAACTGCCTATTAAAAGCAAAAACACCAATGACTTGTAAGAAAGCCCTATTTCTGAGACACTTGACAGAGCCATTCCTGTGTTCACGTGGATGCAGTTCGCAGGAACCATTCCTAAAAAGGTTGCGCCTAAGTAAGTAACTATGTCCACTCCAACTATAGGACTCGAAATGTTTATGAGCCAGTTGGGCAGAATAGGAGTGATTCTCAAAAACAACAAGTAAAAAAACAAGTTGTGTCTGTGCTCGTTGAGTTTAGCATTTGCTTGCAACAAAGCACTTGGGAAGTACCTAATCACCAGTCCTTTCCCTAAAGTTTCAGAAATCAAGTAACAAAGAGTAGCTCCAGTAGTTGCACACACACAAACCACACACAAACCCACCCAGTTCCCAAACAAAAACCCTGCTAAAATACTTAGCAGCAAAGGCCCTGGAATGGCAAAGCTCTGGAGGACTAAGTACACTGTGCAGAACAAGCACATCACGTACCAGTAAGATTGCTCTGTATAAGAAGAAACTACCTGGCCTACCTCCAGTAAGTGCTGGGGCGTTTTGGGAATTCTGGACAGAACTGCTTTTTCTTGTTCAGTCAGAGATGGACACATATAAACTAACCCCAACACCAATCCTAAACAAGTACTGAAAATAGCAGCTAAAACTACTTTGTTTCTGCCCAAACTAGCCTCTGTTTCTGCTTTAAGTTTTTCTATGTCTAGTTCCATTTTACTGTAAACATGGAAGAAGACCCTAACACTGGTGTAGGAATAAAACTTAGAATTAACTGGAAACACTCTAAAGAAAAATCTGTACAGGCTTCTCCTCAGATAGTTTACTTAGAAACGAAAAGCAAACACCAACAAGCAGTAGTCATCCAAAAGCACCTTAAGGGCTTTGTCCAAAGAACTAGGTACAGAAAGCTTCTAAGCTTAAAAAAGCTTGTAAAGCTCACAAACTTAAAGTTAAAAGCCCCAGCTTTAAGTGCAATCAAAGCCCAAAAAGCTACTCAGGAGTTCAGTCTGAGCTCCCCTAGACTTTCACTAGACTCAGAGGTACCAGACTCTAGCGCTTACCTGGAGATCTTCAAGCCGCCTAAGCCAATAAACCTAGAAAGAACTATGCCAAAAGAAGAACTCCAGAAGTATAGTTACTCTGAGTTACTCAAAAAAGCACAGTTCCTCTACAAAAAGCAACACGAGTTAGCTTCTCAACTAGCAGAAGAACTCCAGTCAAGAGAACTCCACCAAAACGCAGTGAAGCACTCAAACAAACAAATACGCCTCCTTGTACAGTCGCTAACAAGCCAACCTAAAAAACCTTCTTTTCTGCAAAGAATTAAGTCTAAGTTTAATTGAATAAAAATGTCAAGCAGAGGAAAACTAGCAGTGAATGCCTCTAAGTTACTAATAGGAGTAGGAGTAGGGGTGTTTATGCTTCCTTTTATCTTTGTAGACGCAGAAGAACCTCAGCTCTTCAACAAAACCAAATGCAAGGATGAGTGGGAAGAATTCATGAGTTTTAAAGAAGCTGGACAACTAGAACCTATGCGGAAGGCTCGTCGCTCTTACTACAACTGCCACTACAAGGCACTTTATAGAGTAATCTAAGTCTCTCTTATAATTGGAAAGATGAATGTTGCTAAGGCGTGCAAGGTACTAGGAATCGGAACTAAGTTTACTAAACAAGAACTCAGACAAGCCTTTTTGCTCCAAGCCAAAAAACACCACCCAGACTCTGGAGGCAGTTCTTACAACTTTAAAATGGTCATGGATGCTTACTCTTTCCTCAAGTCCAAAAGCACCCTTGAGTCCTCCCAAGGCCCAGAGTTCCCTCACTTCAAAGTCAAAACTTACAAACGCCCTCCTGACCCCTCCAGTAAATCCTATACGTTTTCTTCCGGCCACTACTCAAGTGAAGAGCCCCAAGTTCTTAACTGGGGTCCTGCAGGGTTAGTTCTAGGTGCTTGTTTGGGCACAACTCTTTGGGTGAACTCTAAACAAAACAGAAATGAATTTTCTTTTGAACACAAAGACTACATCACTACTAAAAAACTTAAACTGAAGCAAACTATTAACTTTTAAGGTTATTTAAACACTAGTTGTTTCCTTTAATGAACTGAGTAACAACGCTGCTCATAAGTTCGTCACCTGTTTCTTCGGTTGAAGATATTAACTTCTTAATATCATAGCCTACATAAGAAGACGCAGAAATCAAAGCCAAGTACTCGTACAAGTAACTGCTATCCAACAAAGAATCAGCTAAGCTTCCGTTATCTTTAAGTCTGTAAAGCATGTCTATTCCTAGCATTGTTCCTGGTTGGTACTCACCAGTTTTGCCGAGTTCTAAAAAGATCATTGCAAGCTCTTTGGAGTCTGTTAAGATATGGTATTGAATCAAATGCTGCAGCAAACTCAAGTCCCTCAAGTCCCTAAGAATAGTTACCAACAAGATCTGCAAGTTTTGGTGCACTTGGATGTCCTGGTCCATAAGTGACCTAATATACTCCAGAATAGCTTTGACTAAGTAAGTATAAGGCACTTCGCCCTCTTCGTAAACAGCTTGAAAAACTGTTTGGTGCATGTCACTTTGCAGAACCACAGTAACTCCAGAACTAGTTTTAATTACTGACTCAGAAAAGCCGTTTCCAGAAGTGGCTCTAGGAGTCATTCCGCTGATAGGAGAGTTGATAGAGTCGCTTCTGCCAACAGTTTCTTTTTTGCTAGTTTTTCTTTCAAGTGCTGCAGCTTTGTAAGAAGCGTTGACGTTTTTGAACAAGAAAGAAAGCAATTCTAGGGAGACTCTTTGCTTCAAAGCTTGTCTGAGTTTTTCAAAAGCTAGCGCTTTGTAGTTGTCTCTGCGCAACAAGAACAATATAGACTCTACAATGTTGGGGTGATTCTCAGTAAGCATTTCAGGGTAAATTTCAATCTTAAAGCACTTGCCTGCTGCTAAGTCTGCACACAGGTCTTTTTCGAAGTAACACAGGTGCTTTTCTAGCTTAAGAGGGATATCTAGAACTTGCTTTTCGGGAGAGTACACATAACTTGAAGACTTCCTTTGAGAAGTTACTTCGGTGTTGTCGTATAAAAGCCTTAGTTGGGTTTTGATGTAGGGTTTATCAATGTAAACTTTGATCTTTACTGACATTTTTGGGGGCTTATGAGGCATGCCGTGCCAAAGTATTGCAAAGGGTTGGGTCTTGCAAGTGCTGCAGATGTCGTAAATATAAGTTTCTTGCAAAGTCAAGTTTAACAAAACCAACATGTTGTCAATAACCTTGAGTTCATAGTCGCCAGGTTGAACTTCTATTTCAGTCTGGAATTTCTTAACCTTTTCATGTTTTAGTTTGTAAAGAAAGAGCTTGCCTCTGATGCAGTTCAAGTGGATGAAGTAAACTCCTTTGTAAATCTGGCTGATCAACACCTTGTGAGCGTCTTCTCTGGCTTGGCTGGCTTCAAGGTAAACCAAGTTACTAACGTTGCTGGAGTCAGAAGTCCACTTATCAGTTACTGAAGGGCTAAGGTCTAGGTGGAACTTAGGTCCGTGGAAGTACTTAGGGCCTTTGCTTTGGTACATAAAAAAAGAATTGAACTCTCCAAGCTTAGGAGGTGAACTCGAAGCCATAAGTATTCCTGAGTCAGATTCAAACCAGTAGTGTCCTATCTGGAACTGGTAGCCCCTTACATTAGACAGTTTGAAGCTTGAAGAAGAACTTACTCGGTAGATTTCAATGCCTGTAGAAGTCACCATAAAAAAGTCGCAGTGAGGGGCTTTGTCGCCCACCCAGTGGAACCCCAAGATCTTTCTTTTATTGCCTCCTTTCAAAACTATTTGGCTTTTGGTTTCCAACTTGATGACTTCTAGTTCGTTGGGTTTGTGCTGGAGGGCTAAGTAACTTTCGTCTGGAGAAGTGTTTACTCCCAAAAACTTAGAACTGCTTAGAATTTACCCGAATTCTTGCAAGTCAATGTAAGGAAAGGCTTCTTTGGTGTCCACGTTTTTTGTGTACATAAACTTGAACTTCTTGAGAATAAGTCTCCGAGTTTGCGAGTCAAAGAACACCTCTATGTCTTGGCTGTGCTGCCAGCGTTCTACTAATGACAAATCCATTTATAATTCTTCAACTATTGACTTTTTGATAATTTGGTTTCATGATGCAAGAGTTGCTTGAAGGAGACTTGAGTTTCGAAAGCCTAGACTCAGAAGAAACAAAACTCCAAAAACAAATAAGACAAAAAGCTGCACAGATCTTCAGTCCACTCCCTCCCAAACCTTCTAAGTACAAATACTCCAGGCTTAAAATCTCTGCAAACCAAAAAAAACGACTTGAAAAAGCCAATTTAAGGAGTTCTTTGCCCCCGTTGAAAGACTCAACTCCTTTGATAAAAGCTTCGCGCACCAGAATTAAAAGCAAACCTCCGTTGCCTACACTGACCACTATTAAGTTTGTCAGAGTTAGGTCAGAATTGGCTCTGACCAAACCATCCAAACTGAACCCAAGTCACTATGTACTTAAAGGAAGCAAAAAAGAAATAAAACCTTCTTACGAACTCAAAAACTTAACTAGAAGTTCCAGAAAGAAAACCAAAGAAGTAGGTATCAACATTGACGAAGACAAGTTTACCCAAAACTTAACCAAAGACTACCCCAAAAAGACCAAAGATGTAAGTATCAACATTAGAGTAAACATCCCCACTTTCAATTTCTAATAAACTTAAATGGAACCCAACCAGACTCTGTATATCAAAAACTTAAACGACAAAGTTAACAAAGATGAGTTAAAAAGAGCTCTTTACCAGTTATTTGCTCCTCATGGCTACATTTACGAAATCACTACTTCTAAAAGACCTAAACTCCGCGGACAAGCTTTTATAGTATTTGACAGCACTGCTTCTTCTTCTAGTGCTTTGCACTCACTCCAGTCTTTCAACTTATTCACTAAACCTATGGAAATCCAATACGCCCGCTCCCAAAGCGACGTTGTAGCCCAAGTGCAGGGCAAGTACGACCTTAACCAGTCCAAACAGCGCCAAGTTTTTAGACACAAAGAAAAGTTCAACAGAGTCCCCCAACCAGCACCTTCTGGGCTCCAAACCAACACCTTAAAAGTAGTTGAAGGAGCTCAATTAGGAACTGAGCTTTTAGAAAAACTATTTGAGCAGTACCCAGGGTTCCAAGCTGTCAGACTGGCGGAAAACATGG
>PR_CR_10_Liq_1_inCRDRAFT_1000527_pt1 | contig 23865 bp, 20 predicted proteins | sample PRCRCaboRojoPR_3_FD_10241 | JGI IMG/M metagenome (IMG submission 10241)
CAAACCTCAGGAACCCAAACCTCAGGAACCCAAACCTCAGGAACCCAAGCCTCAGGAACCCAAACCTCANGAACCCAAACCTCAAGAACCCAAATTCGAAGAAAAGAAAGAACAAACTGCAACACAGGAAAAAAAGCTAGAAGGTAAAACTTCACCCAAACAACAAAGACTAGAGGAAAAAGCAGAAGCACCTAAACCCATAGAAAACACCTACCAAATTAACTTTTCAATAAAATACGATACCTCCTTTGGAGACAAAATAAAGATAACAGGGAACAAAGAACAACTGGGGAATTGGGACCCCGAAAAAGCAATTGAGCTAGAGTGGAACCCCGAAAACCTATGGAAGACATCCCTCAGCATTCAAAAAGAGAACCTCAAAGACCTAGAGTTCAAGTATGTGTGCCAAAAGGCCAACGGAGAATTGGTATGGGAATCTGGAGACAACAGAGACTTGTCAGATGAAGCAACTCAAGTAGGAGGCTCCAACTTAGTCTGTGACAGACACGACGCCTGGCAAGTTTGCTAGGAATAACCCTAATAAGCCTTAAAACCATAAATAGTTGCAAACTTAAATGGCATATCAAACGCTTTATCGAGAACTTGCAATAATCGGACGTGGCAATTTCGGTAAGACTTACTCAGGAGCGGCTATGCTCGTAGAACACCTCCGAGAACGAACGAAGTACGTAGCTAAGAAAATAATCTTAGCAGGACTCTCTGAAAAAGAAGTTGAAGGAGCACACCAAGAAGCACAGTTGCTCAGCATGCTGAGTCACCCCAACATAGTTAAGTACAAAGAAAGTTTCTGCCAAGAAGGCCTACTTATCATCATCATGGAGTACTGTGAAGTAGGTGATCTTGCCTTCCATGTGCAGCAAAAGAAGAAGAAAGGCGAGTATTTCACTGAAACGGAGATAATGAACTGGTTCGTCCAAATGTGTTTGGCTCTGAAGCATATTCACGTTGCAGGGATTCTTCACAGAGACATTAAAAGCTCCAATGTTTACTTGACCGGCAACAATACAATCAAGCTTGGGGATTTTGGAATTTCTAAGATCCTTCAAGGCTCTGAAGCTGCCATGACTGTAGTTGGGACTCCTTACTACATGAGTCCTGAAGTTTGCGAAAACAAACCTTACAGTTACAAAAGTGACGCTTGGTCTTTGGGGTGTGTTTTGTACGAACTGTGCACACTGAAGCATGCTTTTACAGCTGACAACTTGCTAGGTTTAGTTTTCAAGATAGTCACTGACAAAGCGGACCCCATCCCTTCAATTTACTCAAAAGAACTCAGTGANTTAGTTCAGTAACTTCTATCTAGGGCCTTACTTGTCAAGGACGCTGGGTCTAGACCCTCTGTTTCGCAGATCCTTAAGCACCCCTACTTGATCTCTTACATGCAGAGTTTTGTAGACTCTCAAGGAAACAACCTTTCCCTAATTAGAACTCTAAGCAACCGCAAAACCGTAGTTAACAATGCAACTCCAGCAGCACCAAACCACAAAGAAACCCCCAAAGAAAGACTTGCTCGCCAAAAAAGAGAAAAAGCCGAGATGGAAGCTGAAAAGCTCAAGCAAGCTACTCGTGAAGCCTTTATAGATAACCAAGTGTAACTTGTAGCCAGAAACAAAATCAGAAGGCAGGACATGCTTTACTCGTCCCCTTCCCAAAGAGCAGAGCACCAAGACTACATGCAAAAAGTCATGTCACCTCCTAAACAAATGAGTGGAAGCGGAAGCACCATAGCTTCCATAGCCTTCACACAACAAAACAGCTATGAAAAGAAGTTCTCGGACTCAGCAGTGTCCCAGGACTTCGCCAACTTAACCATGGAAGAAGAATACCCAGACGAGTAAGTTATAGTTAGTTTCGAAGACACGTTTTCCTACTCGCACACCCAAGGGAGCTTCTATGAAGATAATAGACCTATCAGATCCCAAGGCAGGTACGACCTGAGTTTCCTCGACGAGGAGTCTTCAGAGCCTGCAGTTCCTAACTGCGAAGAACTCACTAAAGTAGTAGACGTGTACAAGTACCAACTGGACAACGCAGAAGAGTCCAAAGACGCCACTGACAGCAGTTTTGCTGACTCAGAACCCAGAAACATATTCCAGGACAAAAAGCAACGCCTGTACAAAAAGTGCCTGGACTGCATGGGAGAAGGAGTGTTTGAAGAAGTATACCAGTTCTTCAGAAGCCATAGGGAAGCAGGAACCAGTGACGAGGTTATTAGTCAGCAAGCCAAAGCCAGGTGGGGCAAACAAGCTACCACATACTGCTTATTGGTAGAACAGCTTATTTTCTTGGACTATTTCAGTAATTAATGTCTAAAAGGGATTCCAACATCATAGAAATCAAGCTTGAAAGAGTGGGAAAGCGCAAGTTCAACTCTGGGTTCAACACTAACCTTAAGTCAATTCCAGGACACCCAGCTTCAGTGTCTCCTCTGTGGCCTATTGGGAACGAAACTATGACTGAGGAGTACCAGATTATTTCTTCTTTTGGCAAAATGTACGTAGGGGAAAGTTTCACTGCTTCTCTTAGAGTTGCTAACGTTTCCCCAACAACAGTCCTTGAACACGTAGTTATTACTTGCCAACTTAAGTACTCAAACGTCAAGTCAGTTCCTTTGTTGTTCCAAACAGAGATTCCAAGTATCCGTCCAGAACAGGTAAAGCGTTTTGCGTTCACTCTGAACGTAGAAACTCCAGACGTGTACTACTTGAGTTTCCAGATAAGTTTTGGCTTGCCTGAGATCCCAGAACCAATCACAATGGGCAAACTTTTTAAGTTTGAAGCCAAGATGCCCCTCGAGTGCAACAACATGATTTACAGGTCACAAGAAGGGTTCTACATACAGTGCAGACTTACCAACTGCACTATTTACCCCATTAGTTTAGACTTTGTGAACTTTATGCCTTCTTCAATGTTTACCTCTAATTCTTTGAACAGCCAGGAAAAGTACACTGTGTTCAACCCAGGCGAAGTCAGGAGTTACTTGTACTTAGTCAGCGAAAAAATGCCTTTAGGAATGCAGGTTGAACTGGGCAACTTAGCTGTGAGCTGGCACAACACTACGGGAGATGCCGGACAAATAGCTTCCCAGACGCTGTCGCACTCGTTTAAGATTTACAAAATAGTGAGTCTTAAGATCATAGAAAAGCCAGACTACTTTGTTTTAGAAAAGCCAGTGCCAGTTAAAGTCAAACTTACCAATCTGTCTTACAACTTCTACATGGAAGACCTTAGACTTGAAGTAGACGAAACCCAAATGAAGAATGTGGTTTTAACTCCTCTCAGTTCTTTGTACTTAGGTAAGCTGCCTCCCCAAGACAGTAAAATAGTTGATTTTGCACTTATGGCAAAAGTCCCTGGAATCCACAAGATCGAAGGAATTAAAATCTCCAGTGGGCAGAAGTACTGGGACTTTGACACCTGTCAAATTTGCTGCAAAAACGAGTAATGTAATAATTATGGGCAATAAAGTATCTAAGTTATGTGCTGATTGCTTTATGTCTGTTGAGGAACAGAACTACTCACCTGTAGAGCACCTGGACTCGCCTTTGCAAAACTCAGAAGACTTTTTAGACACCAATCTTTTTGAAGGTTCTAACAGAAAGAATTCCAGTCAGAACTGGGATGCTAAAATACTCCCAGTGTACCAAGAAATAGCTTCATTAGCTACTCAGCCTCCAGAGGACTTGAATCAAATATGCAGCAAAGAAGGAGTGGCTGTCTTCGGCAAAGAAATTCCTGAAGGTTTCCACATCCAAGCTGAGTGGTTGATTGACTATGACCCCAAGGAATACATTGGTTTTTTCAGAAACATTGACTACAGACTTAGTTGGGACAAAAACTTAGAAAGCATAGAAATTGTTGAAAAAATAGACTCTAACACCTTTGTAGAGCATTTAACTATTAAAAAAGCGATTGGAGTCTCTAAAAGAGACATGCTTTTACTCACTAAGTTTTTAGAAACAGACAAGGGCTGTGTACTAGTTAGCAAGTCTTGTGAGCACAACTCAAAGCCCATTGATTCAAACGTTGTAAGGGCAACTATGATGGTGGCTGGGTACTACATTGAAGAGTTTGGAGACAGGTACAAAGTCACCAACGTTACAAAAGGGCACTTCGGAGGATCTGTTCCTTCTTCTATAATCAAAAAGATGACTGGCTTGGCTATTCCAAAGCTTGTGAAAGCCCTTAACTCTGCTTACGAAAAGCACCGAAGTAATTAAATGGGGAATTGCTGCAACAAAAGACTGCCTGTAAAAACCACTTTTTTAGAGAAAACAAAGTGCAATACACTAGTTCAGCAGTGCATTAACACTGGGCCGGCTTTCCAGACTTTGCTTAATTTTAAGTCTAAAATAGTGTACAAAAGAAGCACTAAAGCAGCTGAAATAGATGCTGCTTTTCTAGAAAAGGTAGAGTTTTGTGAGTCCTATGAGTCTGGTGAGTCTTCTGAAAGTTTAGGAAACCTAGAGTACTCTTTAGACTCCCAGGTTCCAGAAACAGTCGACTCAAACAACATTGACGGTTTGGTTGAGGTCAGTCAAACCCTAAACAACTTAACCTTTCAGAGAAAAGCTGTTGTTACCCTCCACTCACTGTACTTACTAGACTCTAAGGACCAGTCTTTAGTTTGCAAGGTTCCTTTAAGCAAAATAGTGCTTTTCTTTATATCTGAAGACCTAGAAACTGCACTAATAGTTGTAAAGTCAGAAACTGACCTTTGTGTTACAACCAAAAACTTAAGAAACCTAGTTTTAGCGCTAGAGCAGAACTACTACGAGTCCCACAGAGTGTTTATTCCTTGGGTCAAAAAGGGCTCTCGAAGTTATTTGCTGTGCCAGATCAACAAAACTAACTCTTCAAAGGCCAAAGCTGAGTTTTGGACCGACAAAAACTTAAAAGTCACTGAAGTTCTTTTGAGGCACGGAAACTTTGGTGACAAAGAACTAGACTTAGTGCCTTTTAAAAAGTTTCCTGAACTTCCGGAGTTCGACTCTTACTTTTTGCTTTCAGAAAGTGCTATTTACATACTGGACTCTGAATACACTCCTAAAAAGACAATACATCTTGAAGACATAACTAAAGTAGGAATCAACACCTTAGACGAGTCTTTGTCAGTATCCACTAAAAACCGCACAGATTCCTGGAACCTTCCACACTACTTAATAGAGAAGATCTACAGAGCAGCCAAGTTACAGGATAACACTAGCATTGTTGTAAGCTGGCTAAACACACAACTTTCTTCCAAAGAAATAATAACCTAAATGTATTTTATTTTGCGCAGAATGCAATCGTCAGTTCCTAACTGCATTACACAACAAGCAAACAAAATAAGGATTTCTGTCCAAGCAAAGCCTAACTCTCGAGCAAACGCAATTTCAGAAATCAGCCAAGAATACATTGCAGTCAACATAGCAGCCCCTCCTAAAGAAGGAGAAGCTAACAAAGAACTCTGCAGCTTCTTAGCACAAGTTTTAAGTGTACGGAAAAGCCAAGTGAGTGTAAAGCCTGGGACTCAAAAGTCAAGGTGCAAGGTTCTAGAACTTGAAGTCCAGTTAAGTCCTAGCGAAGTATACCAAGCTTTGGTTAACTACTCTAATTAAGCTTATTAGCTTTTATTTTTGGTAAAATCTTTCTAGTAGGAAGCTTTTTTTGGTTTCTGAGGTTTTGAGGTAGTTTCTTGTATGTTTTACTGTTATTTTTTGTCTTTAATTTAGAAGAAATTGGGCTTTTCATTATTTCATCCAGTAAGCAGAACTTCCTTGCTTTTTCGGTACCAAATTGGTTAGTATAAATTCCAAACTTTAAAGGCTTTTTCTGGACACCCAAACTTATAAACTGAATCTGGGTGCTTCTTCGGATTCTGTTAGACACCGTCTTCATCTCTTGTTCTAGTTCTTGCTCGTCAGGAGAAATGCTTATGTTTCTAAAAGAGTTTTTGGACTTAAAATTTTCTCTAGATATAAGTTCTAAAAAGTTCGGATTGGGATAGCTAACTTCTCCAGAGTCAAGGTTTTTTGTATTCTGCTTGTTAGGGATGACTGTTAGTACTCTTCTCCTTGGAACTCTCCTAGCTTTTTCTGGGTTACTGACTAAGTCAGACATATTACTTTCAAATGGATTTCGAACTAAAGAAGTCACTCGGAGCTTGCCAAGAGATTCTTTCCGACCTCCCTAAAATGCTCCAAAACTCCATAAGTGAACTAGAAGAAGACCTTAAGTTCGTAACTAGCAAACTTTCTTGTGACAAAAGCGAAATCCTCAAACAACTCATGTCCCAAGAAGAGTACTTAGAAAAGCTTTGCAAAGAAAAGCAAAACCTAAAAGCTCAACTTAGCAAAGCTGAAAACCCAGAAGTGCTGCAGGAAACCGAAACCAACCTTCAACAAGAGCCTGAAGACTTGAGTGAAGACCTTAAGTACTACAAAGGCATGCTTAACTACCTCAAAAGCAAAGTAAGTCTTTATTACCTATGCACCAAAATCAGGTGGGACCTAGACTCCTCTGGAATTCAAGGCAAGATTCAAGACAAACCCTTCAGAATCGAAGGTGAGGTTTCCTTTGAAACTGTAAATAAGCTTTGGGAATTATTAGATTATATAGGTTTATGTAACTTAGTTAGGCCTTTTTTGAATTTTCTACAGGAATTCTTAGCACTTATAGAAGTAGAAACAGGGTTTCTTATAGCTTCCAGTGCAAGAGAAAAGGGTGGCTTCTTTATCTTTGGCAAAGATGGAGTATTTATAACACCCATAGTAGAGGCCCTGGGTATTTGTTGTTCTTGGATTTTTCTGAGCAGTTCGTTCATTTTGCACTTAAGTTGCTTGTCACTTGGAGAAATGACTTTGGAGTTTTTAAGCACTTCTCTTGAAACAAGTTCTAAAAAGTTTAAGTTAGAGTAATCTTCTTTTGAAAGTGACTTTTCTTCAGGCTCATTCTTAAGTAAGTCCTCGATTTTAGTTTTTAAAGGGTTCAGAGTTAATTTTTTGGTTCTTTTTCGGTAAAAAACTCTTTTTGTTGTGGACTTTTGTAGTGTATTCTTAGTTTCCATTCAAATATTATTGGCTTAATTATATTAGTGGCTAAGCATTGCTGTTTGGCAAGTTTATAAATTTCTAACACGTAATGTTAATGTTTGAGACTCCATAACATAAGCTTAACCTAAATCTGAGTTATCCTATTTAAGAGCTTGTAAGAGCTTGTAAGAGCTGTCTGACAAGTTCCTTAAACTCGTTGACATCAATAGTTCCGCTCATGTCGGCGTCGAGTTCTTTAAGGGCCTTTTCTACGTCTTCTTCAGAAGGAGCTTCGATATCCGATTCTTGGGCTACCTGGTTCATTGCAGCCTTAAGCTCAGCCTTGTCAATCTGGCCAGATCCATCAGTGTCAACTTGGTCGAAGACTGCCTTGGTTACTGAATTGAGCTTTCCTTCATCAGCGAGAATTTCGTCAATGGTTGCCATTTATTATAAACACTTGATTTGGAAAATAAATCCTTATAAATGCTTAACTACTTAAGAATATAAGCAAACTACTAACACACTTGTAATTTAAATATGCTAGAAGACTCTTACCCGCGAATAACCCAGCAGTTTCTTAACAAACTTTTGAGAAGCGACATAAAGAACTACTACAGCACCAGGTACCTGAACGATAAACTGTACTTGCACTATAAAGGTTTCAAACAAATAGAAAACCTAGAAGAATTCACAGGACTCAAAGTTCTTTACATTGAAGGAAATGCCATTGAAGTCATTTCGGGACTAGAAAACTGCAAGGAACTAAGGTGTCTTTATCTGCACGAAAACTGCGTCCGAGAAATCTCCGGACTCGAAACGCTTTCAGAACTTAAGATTCTGAACTTAAGTGACAACCTGATCACAACAGTTTCTAATCTGCAGTCAAACAAGACTCTAGAAACTTTGAACCTGCAAAGAAACAGAATAGGCACCAACGGGCTAGACGACGTAATTCACCTTGCAGAACTCCACTCGATAACAGTGCTAGACCTTTCTCACAACAAAATCGAAGACACCCAGATATTGCCAGAAGTCCTTCAAAAAATGCCTAACCTTGCTGTGCTCTACTTGCAAGGCAACCCTGTGTGCAAAAAGATCCAAAACTACCGCAAAACTCTAGTAAACCAACTGCCCTCTCTAAAGTTTCTGGACGATCGGCCTGTTACCCCTGAAGAAAAAAGGTTCGCAGAAGCCTTTGCAAGGGGAGGCATTCAAGCTGAACGTGAAGAAAGAAGGAAGTGGCAAGAAGAAAGAGAACAAGAACGCCTCCGTCAGCACAGGGCTTTCAGAGAAATGATTGAAAGCCACAGAAACCGAGACCCCCACTCAGGAGACTCCACACTAGGCAGCGAAGGAAGCAGTGACGAGTGGAACAGCACTTCTAGGTCAGAAACTCCAGAAGTGTCCTACATCGGCTACACAAGCAGCGAAAAAGAAGAGTCCCATACTTCTTCTTGCGACGAGCACAGCCAAAAAGAAGAGGAAATTCCTTACTTAGAAGCACCTCAAGAACCTCAAGAAACTTCCCAAGAAGTTGTTCAAGAAACTCCTAGCAAACTTCTGATCGAAAACACCGAAGAAGAAATCCTAGACGAGTCAGAACACCAAGAAAGGCCTTTCCAGGAACAAGCGGTTCAGAACAAAATAGAAGAAATCGTAGCCAAACAACAAGAAGAACTGGACGAATTAGATTAAGTTACTAATAGACAGCTAACTACTTAGTTTTGTTAATAGCTCTTCTTGTAACAACTCCTTCCTTCAAGTCACTCATGATGGCTCCCTTGTTTAGGTACTTCATATTGAAAGTTCCGTTGTTTTTTTTCTTGTTAGATCTGTTGATACAGTTAGGGCACTTCCAAGTGTCGTCGAAGCAAGCCTCTTCGCCTGTGCCTGGGTAGTCCACACAGACAAGGTGGAACCAGTTGCCACAGCAGGTGCAAGCAATCATTTCGTTTTCTTTAAGTTTCTGTTCGTAGAACTCTTCGCTCCAAGAAGGGTCTTTGGGCAAGCTGTAGAAGTAAGGGCGGTCGCAGAAGCAGTACTTTTCTTTGCTCTGTTTGGGAGTAGGTCTTCTTTTCTTTTTGGAAGACCTGCGGGAATCCTTTCGGAAACAAACTAAGTCTAGCCCGTGGTAGATGTTGAGTCTTTTGCCCCTTAACAAAATGTCGTTTCTGAGACGGCTGTACAGAGTGTCTTGGTACCTTTTAAAGCACTCTTCAGGAGTCCGGTTGGGAATTGAGAGTCTTTCTTCCAGAATAACTTCTGGGATAATCAACGTGTAGAAGTTAGGACGCGTAATTCCTATTTTGGACTTTCTGGTGCTTGCTTGTAAGTTTATGTGCAGTATGAAAGGGTCTTTTTGACTTAGGTTTAGTTTGTAAAGGAACTGTTGGATGCGGAATTCCAAAGTCAAGTCTTCGTCGTTGGTGAAACTGCGTCCGTTGGAGTTTTTAGGCCGGCTTTCACGTTTGCGTTTGACTGGACGCATAGGCACTTGGTACTTTTGCTCCCACTTTTCAAAAGATTTGCAGAACTTAAACAAGTCGTCCACTATCTTTTTTTCGCTGCTTTCGAGCATTTTGCGTAGTTGAAGAGGTCTGTGCAAAGGGCAGTATATTTTGTCTTCAGAAGTCCGAGTAGTTACGTAATAGCCTTTGCCGCACTCAGGGTGGAAAGCTGCGTTGCACCTTGCGAAGCAACACTTAACACAAGCTCCTTTGCGAGTTCTGCAAACTTCGCATTCGTAGCAAAAGTCTGCTGGGTCTATTTGGGATAAGTCTATGCCTTCGAGGCTGGTTAAGTCTTGGAAAACTACTTTTTCAATGTGGAGTGCACAGAACACGTGGCACCAAACATACAGAATTTTTTCGTTTTTAGACCGACTTGGGTAAGGCAGAGTGTAGTTAGGCAGGTTCATACTTCCGTCGTTTTTGTGAACTGTAGGTTTCAAAGCACCTCCTTTTTTAGGACACAAAGCACAGTGCAGGTTTTGTGTTTGTTGTTTGGAGTAAATTTGGCAGGGGTCGCACTTCCAGCTATGAGCAAACTGAGGAACTCCGTAGCACTTCAAATGGACGTTTATGGAGCAAGACTCGCAGGTGACAAAAGGGTCTAAATCAGGGCATTCTTTTTCGTTGCAAACTGCACAAGTAACTTGTTGTGTTCTTTTGTCTTGGTGTTTTCTCAAGCCTGCGAAAGAATTTACTTCTTTTTCTTGAGGTTCGAAGTGGGAGTTTTTTTCGTAGTAACTTAAGTACTCGTCGTTGGCCCACTCGTACTTCAAACACTTGATCTCAGCAATGATTTTTTCGTCTTCACTCATGTCTTTCACACTTTCCACAGAAATAGGGTGAGTTTTTTCTTTGATCTCATCTTTGATTTTGGAATTTTTTTGACTTAAATGGCGAAGCTCTCGTTCGTACAATCTTATCAAGTTATCGACAAAATGATTGTCCTTTTTCAAAGACTCTTCGGATGGCAGCTGTGAGTCGCACTGGACGCCTTGGATGAGTGGGAACTCTGGAAAATAACTGAGGTTGAACCCCTGCGGGAAATATTCCAAGTTGATAATGAACCAGAAAACGTACCCGTTGCAGTGTGCAGCCGGAGACTCCCTACTTTTGTACTCGCCCTTCCACAAACTCGAATTCGGAATTTTGCGGCACTGAGTTTTGATAAAAGTAAGCCGACTGGAGTCCTTTTTGCGTGCTCTAGAATCATGCATGTCGCACAAAACTGTATCTTTGTCAGCAAGTGAATAAGCTTTAGAGCACCAAGGGTGGATCAAACGACTGCACTCTGGAGCTCCGCACTCAACCAACAGTCCTACAACTCCGCACATACAGCACCCTCTTGAATTTATGCACAGCTCGTGGGCGCATCCTTGGATGTTAATAATATGGCTCGGCGAGAGGGAGACCAGCGGAGGTGCTGAACGTTTGCAAAAGTAACATGAGGTCGTTTTGCCGCTAGTAAAGGGAGCAGAACTATTTGCTGTTGGAGTTTCTTGGTTCTGTGGGGCACCAGAGGGGTTGCGCTTGCGAACCGCTTGCTTGCTTGCTAGGTTGTTCTTTTTGCTTGAACCTTGCATATTTTATTAACTTATGTTCTTAAGTATTTAAGGTTCTTATATCATTAAGCAAATGCTTTCGGGAGTTGGAGTGATCTGATCTTTAAAAACTCGGGTTTCATATTATAGTTCTGACCGTAAAAATGAAGCGATTCTAAATTTTTACTGTGAAAAGGGAGGCGGGTTAGTTTATAAAGATTAATGGAATAATTTCACCATGGCTTGTTTGCCTGTTTGGATAGTTGTTAAATATGAAAGTTGTTTTAAGTCCAGTAACTGTATATTCATTAAAAAAGTCTGGGGCCAGGAATTGAACCTGGGATTCTCGCGTGTAAGGCGAGCGTGTTACCTCTTCACTACCTCAGATTGCCTAAATTGTCTCTAATAAATATTAGAATGAAAGTAGTAATTCAAAGAGTTCTTAACGGAAGTGTGCACGTGGGACAAGAGTGCGTAGGAGCAATAGGGCCTGGCCTAGTAGTTTTGCTTGGAATTAGCAGAAACGACACTTTAGAAGACGTTCAAAAACTAGCTAGGAAAGTACTTAGTGTGCGTCTTTGGTCCGGTGAAAAAAGGTGGAGTCTCAATGTGACTCAAAAAGACTTTGAAGTACTTGTGATTTCCCAGTTCACTTTGTACGGAGTTTTAAAAGGAAACAGACCTGACTTTCACATGGCCATGCAGCCTGAACAAGCCCAAGACCTGTACTTGCAGTTTGTGGAGGAACTTAAAAAGAACTACTTCCCTAACAAAATACAAACAGGGGCTTTTGGCCAGTACATGAACATCCATATGACCAATGACGGCCCTGTTACTATAGAACTCCAGTCGAATTAATAAGTATAATCATGGAAGTCTGGAGTCACACCTTTGAATTCCTAAAGTCTTTAGGACTGCCTGAACTTTCTCTTACACTCACAGCTCAAAACTCAACCCTTAACCTTAGGTCTAAGATTATATACGCTTTGGCAGCTTACTCTGCAGTGAGTTTGGGGAAAAAAGCACTGGAACTGGTGATTCAGGGCATTCAGTGCTCAGTACCCAGTAAGTACGCTAAACTTAGCCGTGGTGACTCTGAAGAGGACTTTGTGCCCAAGTGGGCTTTGATTCTGGGGGCAGACACTGCAATAGGCCAAGGATTTGCTGCAGAACTAGCTGAAAGGGGGTTCCAACTAGTTTTTGTAGGCAAAGACATGAACTCTATGGAGAACTACGCAAAGACTCTTTGCGCTTCAAAGCTAGTGAACGTGAACTTTCTAGAGCTTTCTTACTCAGAAGACCACGACTTGAACAAACTACTGGAAGAACTGGACATCACTATAAACGGAGTGGACATCCACTTAGTGGTCAACGCTTACAGCCACATGCCTCTCCTTGAACTTAAAGAAGACTCAGACTACAAGATGTTTAGTGAAACTTGTGACAAACAAATAATAGTGCCTTCTGTGGTCATTTCAAAAGCAATACAGAAGATGCAGATCCTGAACCATGGAGGTTTGGTTTACAACATAAGTTCTGGGTTTGTTGAGAAGCCTTCTAAAAAGTACTACTTGTTTGGAGCTTGTGCTAACTTTTTGGACTACTATTCACAGGCATCCTTTAAAAACCATGCCAAAAAAGGAGTATTTGTCCACACAGTCAGACATTTCTTAAGCAAGCAAGCTTCTCCTGAAGAGCATCAACGACTAGCTAAGAACTGCTTAAAGTGGGCAGGGCAGAAACCAGTGATATACGGGGGTTTCAAAGACTCACTCAAATCTAAGCTTTACTACTACTTCCTTTAATCTCACACTAAGAGTTAATTAGTAAGGGAGTTTCTTCTTTGGACTTTTGCTGTGACTTAAACTTAAATGAAGTTGCACAAATTCTAACAATCAGAGCCACCAACAACCCTGCAGCTCCTACCAAAATACAAGCTGCATGCTGCTCCAGACTTAAAGGAGAGCACTTCAAGGGTTCTCCGCCTAGTTCTACCAGCATAAGTTGAATTGCTACTGTTGCTACAAGTATTACAGCAAACATCATGTTTTGGAAGAAGTTTTTGAAGAAGTTCCACTCTTTCAAACTGAGTTTTCTGCAGTTTATTTCGTTGAAAACTTGTAGCATCACAAAAGTGTGGAAAAACATTGTGAAATGCCTTCCGTTGTCTTCTGTCCAGTCGTCCTTTCCAAAGCTTTCTTCAATGTCAAAGATGCTCGGGCCTAAGTACAACAGAACCAGCAACACAGCTACTTGGTAAACTGTTTGTGAAACTATTGTAGCGTACATGTCAGAGTTGATGATGCTTTCGTTCCTTCCAAATGGTTTGGATTCAAAAAGGTCCTCTGTAGGCTGCTCTGTAGCCAAAGCTAACGCTGCCAAGGAGTCCATGATCAAGTTCACCCAAAGCATCTGCACAGCTGTCAAAGGCGAGTCTTCTACAGTCAAAGCCCCCACTATGCTTACTACTAAAGCCACAACGTTCACAGTTATTTGGAACTGTAAAAACTTTCTAATGGATGAGTACACGTTTCTGCCCCACTTCACAGAGTTAACCACCGACATAAAGTTGTCGTCAATTAGTATAATGTCAGCACTTTCCTTCGCAAGTGCAGTTCCAGACATCATAGCTAGTCCAATGTCACTTTGTTTAAGCGCAGCTGCATCGTTGGACCCGTCTCCAGTGACTCCTACAACCTCTCCTAGTTGCCTTAACCCCATTACTAGCAGAAGCTTGTCTTCTGGAGAACACCTAGCTATGACTTTTAAGCCTGAAGCCATTTCTTTAAAGGCTTCTATGTCGCCTACTTTGAACCCAGACACTTTTTCGTTTTCGTCGAACTGAGTCACAAGGCCACCTGCTCTTTGCCGGAACTCGTAGCCTTCCATAGCTTGGGACTCTTCGTTAGTAAAGCTTGGTTCTAAAATGCCTGACTCCTTTGCTATTTTAATAGCGGTTTCTAGTGAGTCACCTGTAACCATAACTACTTTAACGCCTGCGTGCTGGACTTTGTCAACTGCATTTTTAGCTTCGCTCCTGAGTGGGTCTTCGATTCCTAGTAAGCCTAGAAACACCAAGTCTTTTTCGAATTCTTCTTGGGAAATATCTGGTTCGTAAACTTCTTCGGTTGTTTTGCAAGCAAGAGCTAACACCCGGAGTCCGTCTTTAGAAAAAGAAGCTATTTCTTCTTTGATTTCATCAGTTAACTTTTCGTCAAGGACAGCCACTGAGTCATCAGGCATCGCTAAGTACTTGCAATACTTTAAAACTACTTCTGGAGCTCCTTTAGTGTAGACAACTGTTTTTCCTTGGTACCCATATACTGTTGTCATTCTCTTGCTTGAAGAGTTGAAAGCAAACTGTACTTTGATGGAATTGATCTCCCTCAAAAGCTGGTACTTTTCTCCATAGGTTTCCACAAGCTGGAGCATAGCACACTCAGTTCTATTTCCTATGAGCTCCTGAACTCCTTCTTTAAGAGTTATAAAAGCTGTGGTGTTCCGAGAAATGCTTTGGCATACTACCTTTTTTTGGTGCTCAGTAAGGTGAGTGCCTTGGGTCCTGTAGAACTTAGACCTAGTGACTTTCATTCTGTTTTCTGTAAGAGTTCCAGTTTTGTCTGAGCACACGTAAGTGGCTGCTCCCATTGTTTCGCACCCTTTGATGTGCCTCACAAAGATGTTTTCTTCCTTCATTCTGAAAACTGAGTAAGCCATTGCTAGTGTTAGAGCTAAAGGTAGTCCTTCGGGAATAGCTACTACCAGTATAGTAATTCCTAGAATCACCGCCGAAACCAAACCTTCGGTTGCTTCTTTGTCCCACTTTCCATCCACAACTGAGTCAAACGAAATATGCCCAATAAGCACAATAGTAAGAACCAAACCAGCATAGAAACCTAGTTTTCCCAACCCAGCAGCAATGCCTGTGAGTGACTCTTGCAAAGGGGTTTCTTGGTCTTCTTCTAGGTGGTCTGTGAGTCGTTTGTTTTTGCCCTGGACTGAGTGAGGCCCAACAGCACACACCAAAACTAGCCCGTTGCCTTCTATTACTTTGGAGCCCGATATCAAAAAAATGTCACTGTTGTAGTCACTGCCTCTGAGTTCGCTTTTCTTCACAGTATCGGATTCTCCAGTAAGTGCGCTTTCGTCAACAACTATGTTTGAACCCTTTACAAGCAACCCGTCAGCAGGAAGGATCTCTCCAGGACCTATGCACATGATGTCTCCAACCAGCAACTCTTTTGCTGAGATTTCTTTTTCAGAGCCATCGCGAGTGACTACTACTTTGTGAGTGTCTACTTGTTGGTTCAGTTTTATGAACTGCTTTTCTTTCATAGAGTCGTTGACCGCAGTAACTATCACCACAATAACTACGGCAGAAAGAATTGCTACTCCTTCCAGCCACCCCGAAGAAGGTTTTTGGGCAAACCCTATTACTAGGGATACCACTGCTGCCACTATTAAAATTTGTAAAACTGTGTCTTTTAATGACTCCCAAACAAAGAACCAAAAACCTTTCCGTTCCCTGACATAGGGCTGGTTGTTTCCAAAGTGTTCTTCACGCATTTTCAAGCTTTCAGGCTCACACGAGATGCCTCTCATCAAGTCGGACTTTAGGGTTTGCGTGATGCCTAGTAGTCCATTGTGCTTTTTCAAAATAGCTAAGCTTTTGCCATTTCTAATGTGATCTTGGACCAGCATGTCTCCTATTTCTTCGGGGGTGATTGCAAACCTATTCCACTCCAACTTGTCCTTAGACGACATTTATTTAAAACGGATATTAGATTAACCCTGTGTATAGGCTGCAAGCTCAACTGTAACATTCTCCACGGGGTAGTGGTCTTCAAACCGAGCTACTACTTGATCTCCTTCGTACTCGAGTGCGTCGAACTTCAAAGCTGTAGGAATGCTTCCTCTAACAGACCCTTCTAAAAGCTTTAGTTTCACGTAAACCTTGCCTGAGGCTTGCTTTTGAACTTCTTTGCAAGGGTAAATCTCGATTCCGTCGTCTTCAACTAGGAGCTGCTCTAAAGGTGTTCTTTCGAACTGCATGTCAGCCATTACGTTTTCAAGGCTTTGTGTTTCTAAGGTGTTTTCTACTGTGAAGTCCAGCACTACAAAGTCTTCGAAGTAGTGGGTTGCGTAAGACACCAAAAACTCTGCAGTCTTCTCAGTGAGTGGAGAAGAGTTAGTTGAAACTATTGGAGACCCTAACTTAGCAAGGTCAGGAATGCTTTGGAGTCCAGTAGGTTTGGGTTTTTCAGGAAGTTTGGCTTGGGTTTTAGTTTCTTCAGGTTTTTCTTTGACAGTTTGGGCTTCTTCGAGTGAGAAAGGCTTGCCTGACTCTTGGCACTTTAAGACTCCTGCTTCAAGTTGCGAAATAGAAACAGGCATGATTGATGAGGGCAAGTGGTCTTTTTCCAAACAATTTAGGTAAAACTTAGCTCTTTCTCTAACTTCGTCTTCTTTGTCTTCTAAACAGCGCTTCAATAAAACCTGGACGTTTTCAGTTAGTGAAGTAGTTCTTCCAAACTTAGCTAAAGCAGTCACAGCTGCTGCCCTGACCATTCCTTTTTCCAAAATAAATCTGTTGTAGATGTACCTGATGTACCGCGAAGGGTCGCTTGTATTAGGGCCTAGTTCCCCTAGAATGAAAAGAACTTTGCACTGCAGGAACTCAAAAGAACAGTCTTCAATGAAGTCTGCCAGCACTGTCAGAATGACTTCAGAGCTACTTGGAAGTGACTCCATAAGGTTCATTAAGGTGTCCACAATGTTTTGTTTGAGCAAAAACCCTCCTTCTCCTTTCAAAACGCTTCCTACGAAGTTCAACAAAGACTTAGTTTTTTGGGGCATGCGGGCACACAGAGTTTTAACCGACTCAATCAACTCAATCTTAAAGTCGTCTGTGCACTCACTCATGAACTGTTCAATCTGACTTAAAAGGTGGTCTACATTGTCTTCTGTGCTGAGTTTGAGCAGGGTTGAAATAGCCATTGTGGCAATGGTTCTGTTAGACTCAGAAATAAGGGGTTCGTACTCCCTAGTGGAGGAGTAAAGCAAGTTGGAGTGCTTGACTGCGTAGTTGTTAATGGTTCTGATGCCTGCAAGTTTAGTTGTATTTTTGTTTGAAGACAAAAATAACTGCAGAACAGCAATGGCTGCTGAAACATTGTAGCCTTCGAGGATATCTGAGTACTCACAAATGGTTTTAGCTGCTTCGTAGACTACCATGTCTTGGCTTTGTTTCAAAGCAGACATCAGGAAGTTGCCTATTTTTTGCAGAATTGACTTGTCAAAGGGGATGTTTTTGAGACTAATCCTCATGAACCTTATGAGCTGGGTCCTGGCTAAAGGAGACTTTAAGTTAGCTCCGATCATAGACTCAAAAAACTTAGAAAGAGCCAAAGGGTCGTTTTTCTTCATTTCGTATAAAAGAAGCATAGCGTGGTAGTGCACGTTGAAGTTCTTAGAGTTGAGTTTTTCCTGGACTTCAGTGACCCACTTCTTAACTACTTCAGGGTGGCTTTTGCTGAGTTTGAGTCCAGTGAGCAAGGCCGAAGCACTTACGGCATCATTCTTGTCGACAATGCAGTTTTTAATGTACCTTTCCATCTGGAGCAGAAGTGAAGGGTCGATTATTTTGGCCATAACTCTAAGGGCTCCTGCTTTGTAGTAAGGGTTCTCAGCAGTGGAGACGTCCCGAGAAAGCGAACTAGTGATCATAAAGACTTCCCCCTCCTTAGGGTTCAGGTCTTTGAGCAGCAAGAATAACAGTTTGCGGATGTGGGAGTGCTCTGACTGGTACAGTTTGGAAACCCTGAAAAAGATGTCTGTGGTTTCTGTATCAGTGAGTTCAGATCCTTGGTTTAGGAGAAGCAGTACTTTGCTCATAACTGGAATGCACTCGTGAGCTATTATAGGAGAAGCTCCGAAACACCTTGACTCCTGCAATACTTGAGTTTTTTCTAAGGTTGACAGCAGGTCTGCTTCTTTTAAGTCTTGAACTCCTTTCATTTTTATAATCTTAAGTTACTTTTACACATGCTTGTAAAAAACTTCTTTGAATTGTTCAAAGTTCACTGGAAGCTCTAAGTCCGGCACTCCAGACAAGCTTTGGAGGTCTTCGTAATTCAGAAGACCGTCGTTGTCCATATCAAAAGACTTAAAGGCTGCCAGAAGTTCCTTGTCTTGAAGGTCTTGCTTATAGTCAAAAGCACCTACCAGAAACTCGTTGAAGTAAAGAACTCCTTTTCTAGAGCCTGTTAGGTTTAACAGGGCACTTTCAACTTCGTTTGGGGGACCAGCTTCTTTTAAGTCTTGGCTTGAAACAAAGCCCTTTTTAGACTTGTCTAGAGCATTGAATGCTCTAGTGTACTTCTTAAGCCTAAAAGTAGGCAAATACTTACAAATGGATTTTTTAGTTTCTTCCACTAAGGCAAAACTCTTTTTACAGCTCACAAGTGAGTTCCAAATTTCATAAGGTACTTGGGTCCTCTCTTGGAACTTAGAAATCCAGGGGTGTTTCAAGGCTTTTTCGACTGAAATCCTCCTAGAAGGATTCACTGTCATCATTTCAGAAACTAAGTCAATAGCTTCTGGGCTTATTTTTTGGCGTTTCTGTTTAGAAAAGCTAGGTCTGAAGTGCCTGATTTCATCGAAAAGCATCTCCTGGGAACTAGAGATAAAAGGCCCACTTCCGAATAGCATGAAGTAAGTCATTACTCCTAAGGACCAAACGTCGCATTCCTTACTGTAGTTTCTTTTAAGTACTTCAGGAGCTATAAACATAGGAGTCCCTATTTTATGGATCAAGTTTTCTCCTTTTTTAAAGAACCTTGAAAACCCAAAGTCTATTAATTTCAGGTCTGAGTAGTCGTCTTCGTCACAAATCATTACGTTGTCCAGTTTTAAGTCCCTGTGGACTATGTTGTGCCCGTGCAAGTAATTTAAAGCTTCTAGAATACTTCTCACTGCATTTGAAGCTTGTAACTCGTTTAGTGGGCCGCTTTTAGCCAGTATTTCTGATAGTGGTTTTCCTTCGCAATACTCAGTAACTATGTGCACACTGCAACCATCATAAAATCCTTCCAGAAGTTTTAAGACTCTAGGATGGTTAATGCACTTTAGCATTCCGAGCTCCTTTACACTGTCCTCAGTCTCATTGATTTTTCTAAATTTCAAAGTGCTTTTAATTGCAACTTTAGGAGCTTTTGCTAGGTCTAGGCCTTGGTCGTTCCTTTCAGAGTTGCTTAGCCTGTAAGCTTCCCTTACTACTCCAAACTTGCCAGTTCCGACCTGTTTACAAATTCTATAGTACTTCAGTATTTCTAACTGGAACTTACTTCTGGAGCCGGTTATGCACCAGCTAGTTGTATTTGAAAGGCTATCCTTTCTAAGGTCTTTTCTTTCTTTGCCTACACAAACACCCATTTAACAATGTAAGCCATTCTTATGTAGTATTCAGAAAACATATAGATTTAGTGCCTTTAAATGGAAAGTTCACCGAGCCCACTAAAGAAAAGCAGAGGCGAAAACTCAGCAGCGGCAGCAGCCTTAAAAGCTTTGCAGAACCAAATCCAAGACTTAAAAGCCCAAAACTCAGAACTGAACAACCAACTTAAGAGCTCAGAAAACAAACTCCAAGAAGCAAACCAATACTGGGAAAACTATTCAAAACAACTAAAAAAAGAGTTTTACTACAAAGAAAAAGAATACAACACTCACATAGAGTACCTAGAAGAGAAGCTCAAAACACTAGACAGCAACACTCACGACTTAGAATTCGAAAACCAAGAACTAAGGAACTCAGTTAAAGAACTTGAACAAAAAGACTCCCAAATTGCTCTTTACAAAAGAGAAATAGACAGACTCCAAAGAGAAGTCTCCAGCAGAGACCAAGAAAACGAACTCTACAACCAAACCATCCAACAACTCGAAAAAGAAAAATCTCTTTTAGAACAAAACATCGACTACTACTTTACTTCTAGAGCCTTTTTAGGCCACAAAGACTACGAGACAGAAGACTCTTTTGTTAGGAAAACTGACCTTCCAGAGGAACCTCAAAAAAGCTTCCAAGAAAAACAACTAGAAAACGAAATTGAAGATTTAAAGTCCGAGTACAAAGCACTCCTTAACTCTGAAGGAAACTCTTACTTAGGCTCTCAAGAACTTGCACGTCTTAGCAAACTCATTGAACAAAAAAGCGAAAACTTAAACGAAATCAGGACAAAAAGGTACCAACTCCTCAACAAAAGGTTCCAAGACACCATAAGCTTTACCTAGTTAATTGTTGTTTTTCCCAAACACAAAAGACTCTAGCCTGTCTATTTGCGAGTGAATTTCTTGAAAGTTTTCTCTGCTTTTAAGCACTTTGTTGATCTCGTGTGACTGCCTCTCAAAAAGGACCATCAAGAACCTACAAGCCCCAAATATCCCTACTAAAGACCCCACTAAAGTGCTTAAGCTCACCAGTACAGCTTCTTTTTGAGTTCTTGTAGTGATAAGTCCAGAGTTGCTTCTTTCAATGTTAATTTCAACGTTTAAGTCAGACTCCACACTTAACCTGAATAAAGATTACTCGTCAAGTTTATACTGCGAACCTTCAATAGGAACTTCTAGTGCTGAAAGGTGGTAGCCTGTTTCTTCGTAGTCCAAGTCTTGGAATATCTAAGTAAAACCTACCGAAGGAATTAAGTTCACAAAGAACTGAGTAGGTGAGTTCCCAATGTACACCTTTTGAGGCTGAGCTACAATAGTTTGAAGCACTAAACTGGACTCATTAGGAATCGAAGAAGTAGAAGTCATGTTCAGTTGTATTGCAGAGGTATACGCAAACAGTTCGTAAACACTTAANCTTATTTTGCTTCCAGTGACTGTTCTGCAGTTATTGCAAGTAAAGTTTATGGAACATCCTTTAGTCTCAAACACTTCACAAGTAGTTTTTAAGTCCCCTACTATGAAGTCGTAACTAAAACTTATGCTGGGATGGCATTGTTGTTCCAGTACGCAACTTGCTCCGTAGTTGTAAAGTTTAAGGTTAATTGCAAAGTCGGCAGTTATGTCACTATTTTGCTTTTCAAGAACTACATAAGGCACTAAAGTTTTAGTTTCTTGAGTGTTATTTAAGTACAAAGCTATTACTGATTCTGTAAGTATAAACACTGAAACCAGCACAAATACTAGTGAAAAGTACCCTCCTAGGAAAGTCTTTTTGAAGACCATGGGTTCGCCTGTAGTGTAGTTATGAAAAGACTTGTAAAAGTCAAACTTCCGAACGATTCCTCTAACTTTTCTAACTCCCAAAAACAACACCAAGCACGAAAGCCCTAGAGAAACAAAAAAGACCCTGATCTTTGAACTCAGACTTTGGTACTTTGTGTTTGAGTCAGATAAAAATCCAGGTTGGAAGGTTTGGTAGTTTTCTTGAGCAATCGTTTCGTTGGGCTTTGATGAGCCTGGGTAACAAGAATTTGATCCTGAGCACTGTAGGTAGTTAAAACTTCCTTTCTTAGGACAGTAGTATCCTTGGGGACAGGGCTTGCACTGGTACTTAGTAGTAGCTCCTTTGTAAGGGTTATAGGATCCTTCTGGGCAAGGCTTGCAACTTGTAAGGCCAAACTCATCGCTAAAAGTTCCTCGAGGGCACTCTATACACTGACTAGTGCTTTCATAAGACCCAGGGCTGCACTTAACTACTTGGTTTGTTCCGTTGAAGTCTATTTTCATAAACACGTTGCTTGGAGTGTACTCTCTGATGGCGTAGCCTGAAATAGAACCCCCTCCTTTGATGTAAAAGTAGTTTTTATAGTAAAGAGAAGCTCCTCCAAAACTAACGTACTCTAAACCTCTGTAGTCAGTGTACTCTCCTGACTCCAAGTCTACTGAATAAAAGGTATTTGCAGCTTCTAAGTCCCAAACAGTTCCTCCAGCCACAAAGACTTTATTATCTAGCTTGAAAATGCTAGCTTTTGCTCTGCTTCTTTCGAGGCTGTACATCTTGTCAAGTACTTTGTGCCAAGTTAAAGTGTTCAAGTCAAAGTAGTGCACGTGCTGCAGAGGCATGCTGCTAGTAGTTTTTCCGTACATAACGTAAAACCTAGAAGCAAGGTAGTCCATGTAGCAGCTGTGCCCACTCAAGCGCCCAGGACCCTTTAAGCTGTTTTTACTAAGCAACTCATATTCTCCTTTGCCCAAATCAAGTTTCCAGAGCTCACTGGAGAGTCCAGACTGGGTAGTTCCTCCATACAAGTATACTTTGTTTTTAACCATAGCTGCACAATGGTTCTTTCTGGGAGCGGGCACTAAGTCACTAGTGATTTCAATGCTCTTCCAAGTTCCTGAAAAGGCATTGTAAACCTTAGCATCACTCAAAAGGCCTACTTCGTTTTGGCCTCCCCAAATAACCATAATGTCAGAGTAAGCAGCACAGGCGTGACCCATTCTTCTCCCTATGAGTTCTCCTTCTATCTCAGTCCAAGTGTCTGAGCTTTCTTCATACTTCCAAAAGTCTCCTAGGATCTCTTGGTTGTTTACTCCTCCAAAGACGTAAAAGTAGCCGTTGATAAACACCATTGAGTGTTCTGCTCGACTTAAAGGGCCAAAGTAGTCGTCTGATAGTATTTCATACTCAAGTGGGTACTTACTTAGGTCAAAAGCTACTAAAGAGTTCCTTAAACTTGCAAAGGAGTACCCTCCAAACATATAGAACTTATCCCCTACACAGGAGTATCCGTAAGTAGACCTCAGCAGTTTAGAGTAGTCATTTTGCTTGTTAACAGCTACAGTTTCCCACTTGTAGCTAGTGTCGCTAAGGTTTACTCTTTCGAGTGAATCAATATTTATGTTTGCTTTGTTAGACCATCCATAAAAGATGTACAAGTAGTCCTCATAAACACAGGACCCGTGAAGGTGTCTGTGGGTGTAAGTAGAACTACTAGTTAAGTTTTCCCACTTCTGAGTAGTTAAGTCGTACCTGTAAAAGTCCGAAGGAAAAGGGTGGTTGGTGACCAAGTCTTCGCCTCCCGTTAAGTAAAGGGATCCTTCGTGGTAGTTCAGAGAAGGAGACTTCCTTCCAGTGGGGACTTCTCCTTGCTTAGGCAACTTTTTCCAAACCCAGTTGTCCAAGTCCAGTCTATGTAAAAATTACGCAAAGAGTTCATTCTCGCACTTTGGCGAAGTATGTCCTCCAAAAACAAAAAAGTAGTTGGTCTCGTTAAATTGCGCCTGAAAATAAGAAAATCTGTACCCAGGACACGGGATACTTCCAGTAGGGTTAACTTCGTACCACTAAATATAGTTTACTCTTCTTCCTTCTATGTTAAAACACCAAGTGTCCTGAAGGTCACCCATACTGCCTAATCCACCAAATACACAAAGGTTATCATTGATCACAAAACTGCCTGAGTTCAAACGCGGCTCTGGACTTGATGAAGTATGGGGGTGTATGTGGTCCCATCTGCTCAAACTAGTTTTGTACTCCCAAATTTCTTTGAATGACTCTTCAGAGCCCCCTCCAAACACAAACAAAGAACCAGTAGATGCAATGTAGTTCATTTGGCAGTCAGACCTTATTGAAGGGGGAACTCCAGAAGGAGGCAAGTAGTTTAACTGGTAGCACAAACCCAAACCAGCCAAAACACCTATGAGTAGTCTAAAAGGCATATTTCTATATCAAATTTTCCCTTAAAACTACATATAAATGTCTTTAAGAAGAAGAGACTTGCCCGAATACGACCTTTCAAAACCCTCACAAGAAGAAATTGCCCTAAACACTCTTAA
>PR_CR_10_Liq_1_inCRDRAFT_1000529_pt1 | contig 23761 bp, 15 predicted proteins | sample PRCRCaboRojoPR_3_FD_10241 | JGI IMG/M metagenome (IMG submission 10241)
GAGTCTTTGCAAGAGGTGCAGTCTGAACTGCTAGGCCCAGTGCATTCTTTGCAAGACACGTGGCACTCTTTACATGCTCCTGAATCTTCAAAGTAGCTTTCTGAGCATTTGCAAGTGCCAGAAACTGCAGTCCTCTTAGAGTCAGTACAAGCTGTACATTCTGAGTTAGAAGGACCTGTACACTCTGAGCAATCGCTGTGGCATTCTTCACACACCTCTCCGTTGGGATAGTAGCCAGAAGGGCATACTGCAGAACACAACTTAGAAGGAGTTAAATAGTAACCTGGGCTGCAGTCTTGGCATTCAGAAGTCTTATAGCACAAATCGCAGTTGTTCACACAAGTGGGGTCAAAACTGCAAGACTCAGACACAGGGTCATACTGATAAGGGGAACAGTAATCCATTCGTGAGCCAGCGCAACTGTTGGAGTCCATGCTTTGAGTGCATAACCCATTGCAGTCTTCATGGCAACTTATGCAGGAGTCAGGGTCGTTAGAGCGGCAGCTTTTGCCTCCACAGTTGCAGTTTTGGTTGCAATCTGAAGTTTTAAGAGGGTCTTCACAATCAGGAATGCACTGGTCAGTTTCTTGGGGACAGACTCCAAGACAACTAGCAAGAAGACAGCCTAAATTTAAGGCGTTCAAAAGACTCCCAGAGTCGGTGTCAGGGTCGTCGTAAATAATCATTCTGTATATGAAACCCTGGAACCCGTTTGACCCACTTCCGTTAATTCCTAGTCTGCTTAAGTTGTCTTTTGAGTCGTTCCAGTTTTTTGAGTAAAACTGAGAAGTTAGGTCTATTTCGTTCCTACTTACTCTCAGAAGCCCGGAGTTGACAATCATCTTGACGTTGCTCCATCGACCTTAATAGAAATTACGAAAAACCAAAGTACTGAAGTCGGTGTCTCCGTCTAGGTACTTTCCTTCAATATTTGAACCAGTTGCGTAGAAGGAAATCAAATCCTTGCTAGGATTAGAGGGGCCAAACTTTGAGTAAAGCTGGCCTTGGGTTTTAGGAAAGACCCACATGTCAATGATGAAGTCTTTGGGGATAAGCAGAGGCTCCTTGACTATGGAGTTAGGGGGCAAGGTTACAACGGAAGACCCACTGAAATAGGCTCCCCTGTCCGTCCAAATGACGTCTGAGCTATCTTCACCCAAGGAATTCCCACTGACTGCGTGGTAAGAAGACACTTGGTCAAACGCTGCTTGCCCTACAGCTTCAAAAAACTTGTACTCTACCAATTTTGCTGACTAATCATTACCTGCAAGTAGAGTTCTTAAAATCAATAAGAGAGTTAACACGGTAATAACCTTTGACATATTTATAAAACGACTACTTACCAATTAATTTAAGCAAGAAACTAAGTTTAAATTAAATTATGATCTAGAAGACATATGAGGTCATAAAAAAAAACTGGGAAAAAACGGAAAAGGTAAGCTGGACATAAAAGAATCAGCAGACTAAGAATAGGTAAGAAACTGAGACTAATAAAAGAAACACTGGAGAGGAACTGCAGTGGAATTGATGAGGAAAAGCTAAGAAAATAGAAGCGCAGTTTCTATTGGCAATCCTGCATTTGATCTTAAAACATTCAAAGTGGAATCGGACAAACAACTAAACCAAAGAGATTTCTTCGACTCAAGCTTCTTTTGATAATTATAGGATCTAATTAAACAAGGAACTCAACCAGTTCTCTTAAGATAAACTTTCCAAACTTCAATTTATCCATCTTCCAAAGCCACAGCGTGGGCTTAAGGACTTCCCAGCGAACTAGTTTCCTGAGAAAAGCATATATAAGCACATTTCCTTTAGTAAGTGCATAGTCATGGGCATAGTTTCCCCTCAACTAATCAAAACTTACATTAGTGGCGTTTGGGTTAGCTCCTGACTTAAGAAGCAAAACAACTACTTCTAGGTGTCCCTTCAAGCTTGCTTTCATGAGTGGAGTTTGTCTATGGATGTCAAGACAGTCAGGGTCAGTGCCTTCTTCAAGAATACTTTGGACAAGTTTAGCTTCGCCGTCGTAACAAGCAATGTGCAGCATGTTTTCCCGAGTAGTTTTGCTAAGCATGGTTTATTAAGAATGGGAACAGGCAGTTCAGCTATTGAGAAAACCAAAAACATAGGCAACCAGTACTTCGCTAAGCAAGAGTACCACAAAGCAATTTCTGCGTACTCTAAGGCCCTTAGGTACGATGAGTTTAACCCAGTGCTGCTGAGCAATAGGTGCTTTTGTTACTTAAAAACTGGGAAACTTAAGCTAGCTTTAGAAGATGCTTTGGCTTGCGTTAAGGCAAAAAGAGACTGGAACAAAGCCTACTACAGACTAGCAAGTGTTTTTTGGGAAATAAACTGCAAGGTAGAGGCTCTTTTCTACTTCAGAATTGCGCATAACTTAAACAGCTCTGACGAAACCACAAAAAAGAGAATTCAAGAAATAGAAAGTCAAGTCCAGGAAACTGAAAGGGGAAAAGGCAACTTACTGGAGTGGAGTGAAAGTTTTTACAGACCCAAAGTGCTGAAGAATTTTATTGAGACCCAAATTTCAGAAGTGTAATTTAAACTTAGAGCTTGCGGTATTGGCCACACTGTTGGACTTACAAGCCGAGGAGATGTGGTGTGTTGGGGAGATAATTCAAAAGGCCAGTTGGGCGGACAAGGATTGGTGGGGATTCAAAGTGTTTGTGCAGGTGGTGCACATTCACTTGCAGTTTCTTTAGAAGGGGAAGTGTGGGGGTGGGGACTAAATACAATGAACCAACTAGGTAGAGGTCCCGATGTGGTTTGGAAACCTTTGGTTATAGCCCAGGAAGTTGAAGGGTGTGCAGCAGGTTTGGCACACACGTTTTTGGTAGCTAAGGGGAAGGTCAGGGGAGCAGGTTGGAATTCTTCAGGACAAGTAGGAGTAGGGCACCTTGGCAATGTTGTAGAGTTTACTCCTTTAGAAGGACTTCCAAAAGTAACTTATGTGTCTTGCGGGGCAGCCCACAGTGTTTTTGTAGCAGAGGGAGTTTGGAGCACAGGAGCTAATTCATGTGGCCAGTTAGGCTTAGGGCACAATGAGGATGTGAGTCTGCCTAGCTTGGTGACTGCTAACATCAGTGAAACCGAGATTTCAGTTAGTAGATGCGGAGAGGAGTTTACTATCTTAATCAGTACAGTCAATGAAGTTTTTGGGTGTGGTTTAGGCAATGTGGGCCAAATGGGAGATGCAAGGAACTCAATGTTCAACGTTCCTACTTTAATCAGGCAAATGGAGCCTAGACTAGGAGTAGAGGAAGTAGCATGCACCAAGTCCCAAGTCCTTGCAATCACTAGAAACGGGCAAACTTACTCCTGGGGCATTTCTTCAAGTTTTTCTGAAACTAAACCGAGACCCCCCACCTTGATTCCGGCTTTAAAAGCCAAGGAAGTAAAGACAATATCTTGTCTTAGGGACTCCTTTGTAATAGCTCTGAAGCACCCAGAGCAGAGGTACTGCTATGCTTCAGGAATTCCTTTGAAGCCTTTAACTGCAGGCAAGAAGCACTTAGTTTCACTTAGTTTGGTGAACAATGACAGACAGTTCATTACTTCTCCAGGAGACAGAGTCACAGCTGTGTGCTTTGATGAGGAAACTGGAACTAAGTCAGAGGGGGAAGTGGGTGTTTACTACGACATATCTAAGTACATCATAGAAATAACTGCTAACAAAGCGGGAAACCATAAAGTTTATGTGTTTGTGAATTCTTTGGAAATAGCCAACTCGCCTTTCCTGATAAGTGTAGCAGCTGCTAAGTTGGCATACTGCAAAGCCTACTTGCCTTTGACTTCAATTAGACAGCAAGAAAACAAACTTGTTTTGTACGCAGGAGGAGCAGTAGTCATTACTCTAGAAGGGTATGACAGGTTTGGGAACGGCTGTGAAGATTCAAATGAACTAGAGAAGTCAGACATAGAAATAACAGGAACTTGGGTAGAGCACAGCTTGGTGGAAAGGGAAAATGGCATTTACAAAGTGAGTGTCAAGTGCTTGGAAGCAGGAGAAAAAAGGCTTTATTTAAAAGCTAAAGGAAGTTTGGTGGAAGTGGTTTACCAAGACTTACTGATTCAAGAGGACCAGCAAATCCAAATAGTGGATGCCTACAAAACAGAGGCAATTGACTTAATAGTTTTGCCCGCAGTTTACAGTGAGACTTTTGTGAGAGGACTCAAAGACTCCTACAGAGCAGGGGAAACAGTGAGTTTTGACTTAGTAAACTTAGACGAATACGGAAACAGAACTTGGTTTGCAGAGGACTTGGACTTAAACATAACAAGGTATGGGTGCAACATAAGTTTTGAACAAGAAAAAAGCCCAAGCAACACTTACACAACATTCTTTTTTAAAGCTGAAAAGTCAGGTGTGTACAAAGTTACAGCAAACCACCAAAACAAAAACGTTGTGACTAGGGTGTTTAGTGTTGAGCCAGACAAGGCCTGCAAAGCAACTTGGGAAGGAAACGGACTCCAGAGTTGTGCTTTTACGGATGCACCTGTGCAGAAGTTTATCTACTTTAAGTTTTATGACCAGTTTGGGAACCCAACAAACTCAGAAAACTTTAGTTTCCAAGTATCTGACTCTGAAAACACTAGCTTTGAAATGCATGCTGCCGAGTGCGGAGTAGAAGTTACTTACCAAGTTTGTAAACAAGGAACTTACCAACTAAACTGTTGGTTCGGGAACCTTGCAGTCCCTGGGTTCCCTGTAGAAGTTAGCTTTGAAGAGCATCAAAAAACCCAAGAAACACCCATTCCTGAAGAAGTTCCAGTAGTCCAGGCAGTAAGTAACTTCCAAAGCAAAGAAAATATCATTGAAGCAGAGAAGCGTAAGAGAATAATGGACAGAATCAGGAACCAAGAAGTAGTTCGCAAAAGAGCCCAACAAGCACTTTTGAACCTTTACAACTCAAAAGCTAACAAAGAGCCCAAGAAGTGGAAAAGAACTGGAGGTGGGTTTGTAGTTCCTTTTGAAAATAAATAAATGGAAACTTTAGAATTTGACGGGTCCCTTTATGAAGGAGGAGGGCAAATACTAAGAGTGGGAGTGTCCTTAGCAATTATCAAAGGCATACCAGTTAGGATCTACAACATAAGAGCTAACCGACCAAAACCAGGACTAGCTAATTCTCATATGACTGCCATGAAGTTAGCTTGTGAACTCTGCAATGGCCAAATTGAAGGAAACCAAGTAGGTTCCTCACGGATTCACTTAGTCCCTAACACACTGTGCAGAGGAGCTTTTTCGGGTGACTGCGGAACTGCAGGGAGCGTGACACTAATGCTCCAGGCCTTACTGCCCCCAGTAGTAAGGAGTTACTGCAGTGAATATTCACAGGAAGCTACAACTCTAGTGTTAAAGGGTGGAACAGATGTGGGGTTTTCGCCCCCTAGCCATTTTACATCAGAAGTGCTCAGGCCCTTTCTTTCAAAGATGGGAGTTAACTTTGACTACCAAGTAGACCAAAGGGGGTTCTACCCCAGAGGTGGAGGCCAAGTAACTGTAAGAGTGCACCCTGTTGAAGCAGTTTCTGGAGTTGAGCTATTGGATCAGGGAGGTTCTTTAGATTTCCGTGCCCAAATTGACTTTAGTCCTACTAGAAGAAGGATCAAGGGGGGGATTTCAGATCACGACTACATTTCAAGAGTACTGAAAGCACTGAAGTAAAGCATAAATAGGTCCGAACTGAGGATTTCGCCTTCAAGGGTAGACTTGAACGAAGTAAATGCCCACTGCAGAGGTATGGTTATAAATGTTTGGGCTGTTTCAGACAACGGAACTATTTTGCACTACTCAAGTCCTGCTGACTATAATATAGCGCCTGAGAGGTTAGTTGAGAGCTTAAGTAAGGAACTGGTTGAAACTGTAAATAGTGGGGCCTGTGTGGATAATTACTTGCAAGACCAGTTGTTGGTGTTTATGGCAATGGCAAGTTCGCCAAGTGCAATGAAGATCCATAAGCTGACTTTGCACTCAGAAGCAGTGATAAATCTGATAAACCAGTCAGAGTTGGCAAGAGTTGAAGTTGATGGAAGTATTATTAGGGTGTATCCAAATAATTAATTAGGATTTAAGATAATGAAACCAGAGTCGCTGTCTTCAGTTTCTAGCTGTTTAATTTTTTCAGGAGAACAGGAGTCAGACATGATGAGTTTAACGGATTCTGCATAGTCAGTTTCGAGTTGGGCAAGTTTGGCAGAAAACTCTTTATTTTCGCGTGAGTACTTTTCAATGGCTTTGTGGATAACTAAACTAGGGGCATCTTCGCAGTGCAACAAAGCATACTTTTCAAAGACTTTTTGTTTTTCGAACTCTATTTGTTCAGCAATGAGTGAAGTGAGTTGATGGTAAGAGGGCCTGGAGGAAGCAGGGTCTTTAGCTTCCTGGATTTTGCAGTAAACAAGGCGCTGTTCTCTAAGTCTGATTTCAGACATCACTTTCAAAACAAAATTAGGAGTGACGAACTCAGGAAGTGGAGACTCCATAGTAGGGATGATGCCTCTGTAAGCCTTTTCAAGGGCTTCTTGCATTTCCTTGACAATTGACTGGATTTCTTTGTCTTGAAGGAACTCTTCTTGGTAAGCCCTGCGCACTTCTTTTTCGTTGGTGTCCCAGCGTTTGTACACTTTTTCTTCAATTTGGCGGATTTGGGATTCAACTGGAGAATTGGAACTGATTATTTCGCGCAAAAGTTCAGGTTCCAAACTGCTGCCGAACTCCTCTTTGATGGTTTGTGCTATTGATGCAAGCGAAACAAAGGCCGACGTAAGTTCCCGTCGAAGCTCTTTCAGCACCTCCAGCACTTGTTCCCGAGTCACTTTCCTCTTCCGTCTTTCAAAGGCTTTTCCGTCGTCAGAAAGGAACAGTGCTACAAACCCCAAACCAATCCCCGCACATGTCCCTCCTAATATCCATTTTAGTGACATTTACTTAGTTTCAACTCCACTACCCCCAAAACACAGCTTTTATGAATTGAGGAAGTTTCCCAATTGACCTAAAAAAACTGGAAACGTTCTTAGTGCTAAGGACTGGCGAGGCGGACTCGTCCATATACAGAATATAGAGGTAGCCGTCGTAGTACTTGCCATCAATGTAGTAATGGTTGTAGTTGGTGGAGTTCCTTTGGAAGCCCAGTTTTTCGTAGAGTCCGATAGCGTCTGTGTTGTGAGTTATAACGTGGAGGGATATAAATAAAGGACGTTCAACCCTAGCTTCACAGGCGCCTTTGCAACGCAAAAGGAGTTGCTTAGCTATTCCGTGGCCCCTCATTGCTTCAACTACTCCAAGAGTTGCTATGTAGCAAGAGTGGGTGACTGAAAACATGTAAGTGAACTTAATATGCTCGTTTGAAGAGTTTACTTGTATTCTAAACAGAATCATTCCAACTATAACTGGGTGAGTAGTTCTGGAGTCCCCGTACTTCCTAGGGTTAACAACAGCAGCAATTGAGTGAGTGGTGCTTCCAATTGACTGGAAGAATTCGTTGGAGTAGTTGATGGGGAACCATTCTTTGTGGAGTGCCTTGACCTCTTTTAAGTCCTTTGGTTTGAGTTTTCTGTACTTAATTTCTAAGCTTTCTTTGAGTCGTTCAGCGTTTTTAAGTACCCAATTGTGGGAGCGTGAAACTATTTTGACTTGGCTTTCGAGGGGGTAAGATCCTGAGTTGGTGTACATATAGTATTAAGATGGACCTTAGTTTGTTTGGCAGTGAAGACTTTGACGTTTACGTGGAACTGGGAGAAATACTGAGTGAGCCCCAGAGTCTAGGAACAACACTGCAGACTTTGCAAAGAAGCCTTAGGGACTTAGAACGCAACGTTGCTGACAGCATAGAGCAAAACCAAAGAAACATTTCGGAGTATTTGGGGAACTTGAAAGAAGCAGAGGAGTTGTTGGTGGACTACAAAAGTGTAGTTCAGGAACTGAGGAAGGAGTTGGCACAAAGCAAAGAAACCTTGCTTTCTAAGAAAAACGACATGCTTTCTATTTGGCTCAGAAGTGTTTACTTCAAAAGAATTGTGAAGAGTTTGGAGGAACTCCAGGGACTCGTGTTGACTTTTGGCAGCATAAATTCGCTCTTCAGGGACAAGATGTTTAGCAAAGCTGCTTCACTTATCCACTCAACAATCGAGGAAATAGACAACTACGAATTTGGGTTTTTACCAGTGTGTCAGAGACTGAAAGAGTCTTTTCAAAACAAAACTAAAGAACTCAGTCAAAGCGTTTTGGAAGAAACCCGGGAACTCTTGTTCATGAAAAAGGGAAGCCAGGAGTCTGAGTTCAAACGCTACGCAGTTTTGGGGACTCTGAATGTTAAGTACATTCTGCGTCAAGAAGAGGACAAAGAAGTAACTGAACTAGTAGAGTCACTAACTTCCATGCTAGAAGCTCTTTCTTCAATAAACTCACTAGCCAGCATACCTAAACTGATTGATGAGAGAGAAGAAAAGCTCATTGAGAACCTTTTTAAAACTTGTTTTTCCCAAATGCCTACTCTCAACTACGAAGACCCCAAAGGACTCAGGGACTTTTCACTCAAAGCCCTGCTTCCCAACGAACAAGCAAGGGAAATGGCTCTTAAAATTGTCAACCAGATGTTTGCTGTTTCAGCACTTGTTATGCGGAACCACTTGAGTTTACTGTCAGAGTTGGACAAGTTCAGTGTTGGCTTGAACTTGCAGCCTTTGTGGAAAACCCTACAGAAACAAATTCTGGAAGTCTTCCAGACAATCATAAACATCACAGGAAAGAACTCCTTTTTGGGAGACCCTGAAAGTATCCAAGACACAAGGTACATGACACTCTTGAGCAGCGTTATTCCCTTGACTCCTTACCACTACCCTTTTTTATACAACCGAATGAGTTTGTACGTAAAGGACTTAATGGAAGGAGTGAGGACTGGGGACTTTCGAGGCCAAATACTCAACCTAGCTTTGGAGAAAAAACTGTTTAACTTCTTAGAAGTGCTTAAGGACGACTGCCAAAGACTATTTACTCTCTGCGTAACTTCTTCTGACGCTTTTCGGTACAACAAAGCTCAGGAGTGCAGGTTTGTGTGCACGCAGACTTTTTGTGCCAACTTGAAGGCACTTGAACAGTTTAAGCAGCACTTGCCAGAACAGCACCACACTCAATTGCTAGACAGTGTTGTGATGATGCTTGGTCTCTTCATAAAGGAGTCCCAAACTATCTTTGAAAAGCATACTGAAACAACTGGTTACAACATTTTGTTTTTGGAGGAACCCCAAGTAGTTGAAGACCTGCGTTCCGAAACAAGTTTTAAAAAAGTTAGTTTGGAGTCTTTGGCAAGCACTCCCTTTGTTTCTTCACTGTTCAAAGCACCCAAGACTAGTGGGCTCCTCCAGGAAAGAGAGGGCTACCACCTTTACTTCCAAACCTCCCTCCAGAACCCCTTTATAGCTGAAGCGGCTAAACTCACTTTCATTTGTGCACTCAACCTTAACTTGAAATTTGTGTTTGAGGAGTTGGTGTCTTTTTTCAGTGACTTTTTAGACTTTGTTCCAGAGATCGTTGAAACTCCCCAGAAACCCAAAACTGAAACTGAGCCTAAAAGAAGCAAACTTTCGAAGTTCACTTCTAAACTCAAGTTTGGCAAGAAAAAAAAAAGCACTCCTGCACAACAAGAAGAAACCCAAAGTGAGTCAATTTACTCAGTTTTGAACCACAACCTTTTGAAACTGCTCGAACTCCACGACAAGTCTGTTTTCCTTTTGAAAGGAGAAATAAGGATGCGCATCTTTTACTTCTTGTACAACTTAAAAGGCAACAACTACTGGAGGGAAGAACCAAACGTAGAGGCAGAGTGGTTCATCAAGCAACTCTGCAAAGAACTAGTTTCAGTTCACCTAGCAATCAAGCCAGTCCTCAAACCAGAACAACTGGAGTACGTGTGGGANGGGGCCTTTGAAATAATCCAGCAAATGATGATTGAAGGCCTCAAGCACATCAACGACATGGTGTTTTCGAAGCAAGGCCTGGCTATTTTCCAGAAAAACCTCAAAGTGCTCCAGAGCGAACTGTCCTTGCTGGAGATTCCCGAGCACCCCCAAAAAGAACCGCTAAGTAAAATCCAGGAATTCTTCGAGTTGCTCCAGATGAACGAAAAAACTCTAGTTAGGTTCATAAAAGAAAACCCAAGTTTGTTTCCCTACAAACACTGGCAAATCTTGATGGTTCTTAAAACTCCTTCACGGCCTTACGCCGTGCTTCCTCAGTCTCAACAAACTATAAATGAAATTCTAACTTCTGACTTAAAATAAATGGGCAAAACCCTTTTAGTTTTGGTGCTGTTGTTTTTCTTCAACAAGGCTCAAGAAGCAGACTGTGAAACTGCCCTTTTGCAGTTCTTCAACTCCACAATTAAGGTCCTAACAGGCGAAACCGAAGGACCCCAGGACGGAGCTCCACTTCTGTACTCCGGCAAAGGTCCAAATGACTTAGGTCAGTACAGACCTTGTTTAAGGTCAGGCAACAACTATTACGTACTCCACAACAAAATCCATAGAATTTCAACTTTCGTGGGGCTGTGCATGCCTAAAGAGTGCTCAGCTGAAGCAATAGAAGCTTCATTGAACTCACTGGTAACTCAAACTGACGAAGAGGCTTCAATTACTTTCAGAGTTGACCTTCCCGAAGACCCCAACTTAGGCTCAGGAGGTAAGTTTGCTTTGTTTTTGATTTTTGGTTTTGTAGCCTTAGCAATATGGGGGTCTATTTTGGATGCCAAGTACAGCCAAGCCGAAAGAAAACCTTCTTACTTTGGAATAGTTCACCCTTTTGCGTTCACCAACAACTTCAGGAAGTTATTTGCTAAAAGGCAATCAGAGACCAACGAAGCCAAAACACTGGACTGCTTGAACGGAGTCAGAGTTATTTCAATGAGTTGGGTCATACTGGGGCACTGCTTCTCTTTTAGGTCGCATTCTGCAATAATTAACATTGAAGAACTTCCAGANGTGCTAGGAAGGTTGTGGGTGGCCCTTTGTTACGGAGGNTTCTTTGCAGTAGACTCCTTTTTTTGGCTTGGAGGACTGCTCATGGGGTACTTAACTCTTATGGAACTAGAAAAGCGTCGTGGGAAACTAGGAGTAATAGGCTGGACTTTTGTTTACTTGCACAGACTCTTACGGATTCTGCCTATGTACATCTTTATGATGATTATTTACAACTGGTTTGCAAGGAGAGTAGGTTCAGGTCCACTTTGGTTTGAAACAGACGTTATGACTGAGAACTGTGACGAGTACTGGTGGAGCAACCTTTTGTTCATTAACAACTTTGTGCCCAACGGAAAAGGAAACGGCTGCTTTGGAATAGGTTGGTACCTAGCTAACGACATGCAGTTCTTTTGGTTCAGCCCAATCATCATCATGGTATATTACAACTTCGCTAAGTGGATAGGTTGGCTTTTCAAAGTAACTTTAGTAGTTGCAGGGGTAGTTACTAGCACTACTCTTGCTTCGGAGTACGGATTCACTGCCAACATCATCGACAACCAAAACACACGCTCAGAAGAAGCCAACTTTTACTACATTATGTATGTTAAGCCCTACTGTAGGTACATTCCTTACGTACTAGGTTTGTACTGCGGGTTTGTGTACTTGAGATACACCAAAATGAAGTCTTTGCAGTCAGACTCGCACCCAGACAAAGCAGCTTACTTCTTCATAGACAAAATCAGAAATACCAAGTTCGGGGCAATTACTAGTTTTGCTTTGGGGATAGCTTTTATTTCCTTCTTTATACTCATTCAGCGCCAAGTGTACTCTCACCTAAACGAAGAAGTTTGGACTCCAGCAGAGAACGCTTTGTTTTTGGGAACTTACAGGCTAGGGTACTCACTAGGCCTAGTTATGGTAATGATGCCTCTTCTTTTGAACAGACTGAAACTAGTCTACAACATCTTAGCAGCGCCCTTCTGGGAGCCGTTTGCTAAGTTGTCCTTTGCGTGCTTTTTGATACACTACGCCATTATGATAACTATTTTTTCATCAGACGAGGGCTCAATTGCGTTTACTGGGACCAATCTATTTTGCGACTGGGTGATGGCAAATGCCTTGTCTTGGACTGCAGCAGTTCCACTTTCTTTGGTGATTGAAGTTCCTTTTATGACTCTGGAAAAGATGCTTTGCAACAAGCTCAAGGGCAGCAAAGGCAAGTCTTAATAGCTAACTGGACTAATAAGTAATCAATAATGGATGCTGACCAGAAACAAGAAAGAAAAGAAAAACAAAAGTACTTACGACAGGAAATCATTTTAAAGGGGTATTCTCCAGACGAGTTCACTTCATTTTGCGAGAAGTACAAAAACCCAGACCTGGACTTGTGGACTCTAGAAGAACTTGAAGAAGTAGTTAATGAATTCAAAAAGTCCCACTCAAACGAACACCCCAAACCTGACTCTGAAGAAGAAGAAGTGTCCAATGAAGAAGTCATGATTGAGTCGGGCCAACACGAAGAACCCAAAATAGAGGGGTTTTCCTGCGAAATAGAAGAAGTGAAGGGACCCAACACTTACCAAGTGAACACAGCAGTTCCTCCAGAAACAGAACTTTCAGCAGTAGAGCACCCTGTAGCCAAAATAGAAGAACACGAACTTAACGACTCGGGGCTTTTCGGAAAGCACCGAGTGTGGTTCCATGTAAGAACCACTCCTCTAGGCTGGAACGTGAAAAGGACTCTCCAAGACTTCAACTGGCTCCAAGAAGTCCTTACTGCCATGTTTCCAGCCACCTACGTTCCTCCCAAACCTCCCAAGCTCCAGAAAGTACGTGCTCAAAATGAACAAAAAGTTTTGGAAAGACAAGGCAAGTACCTGCAGCAGTTTATTTCAGCTGTAATGCGGAACGCGTTGTTTAGGAGAAGCCCTTACTTAGAAGGTTTTCTAAGTATGAGGAACGACACAGAGTTCCGGATGCTCAAGAAACAAGGGTACAAAGACAAACCGCACCCCAAAATCGAAGAAAGGTGGAGTATTTCGGGACAGGTGAACTGCGACCCAGACATTGACACTGAGATGGAAAGCCAGTTGAAGGAGTTCATTTACAACACAGAGAACTTAAAGTCCAACTTCAAAAGAAAAGTAGACTTGTTGGTGAAGAAGCTGAGGGAAGTAGCTGGACTGACTTACGCAGTGGCCCAAACTATGGAAACTATTGAAGAAGTGCACCAGTCAATTCCGAACATTAAGGGCTACCAAACACTTTACTCGAGTTTGAGTCGTGCCTTAAAGCAAATGGCAAGGCACGAACAAAAGAAGTCGAAAGTCATGAAAGACTACTGCAGTGTGTTCTTCAAGTTCGGGTACAACGAGTTAGGACCACTGCTGAGCATAATTAAAGAAAGGGACTCACTTGCACCGACTTTCCAAAAAACTGAACAGAAACTACTCAACGAAAAAGAAAAACTCTGGACCAACAAAGACCCCAAGAACTGGAAAATGGCCCCAGACAACGAAGTCAGTAACCAAGAACTGCTCAACAACCAAGAACTGGCTTTTTCCAAAATGCTCCACAAAAAAACTGAGAAGTTCAACGAACTCAAAAACGAGTTTTGCTACTACAACTTCCAAGTCAAGGCTGAAACCAAAAGAGTTCTTTTGGACAACCAACTTGTGGAAAACATGCACTTCACTGACTTCGGCAACATGGAAATTGACTTGTTCGGAACTATGACTGAAGCCTGGCAGAGTCTTGTAGATAACCTTGCAAAAATCAGGTCGGAATGCCGAGTTGTTCAGGAGTAATGTAAATATCAAATTCATTTAAGTACTAGGCAATTTACTTAGTAACAAGGCTCCGTGGCGCAACGGATAGCGCACCAGACTTCTAATCTGGGGGTTGTGGGTTCGAATCCCACCGGAGTCGTTTTTGGACTTGTTGGTTTTATGATGTTTCAAATAGCATACTTGAATTAAAGTAACAAGGCTCCGTGGCGCAACGGATAGCGCACCAGACTTCTAATCTGGGGGTTGTGGGTTCGAATCCCACCGGAGTCGTTTTTGGACTTTTTAGCTTTGTAATACAATTTTAAAATGAGTACAGAGTTTCTGGATGTGTTTGACTTTGAGAATAAAATAAGGCACTTAATATCCCAACTGGTTAGTCCAGCTTTACAGAAACTTGAAGAAAACCAAGCTGACATCCACAAACTCAAGAAGAAGTCTGACAAACAAGGAGACAGACTAGGGAAACTTGAGTCGTCACAGGAAAGACTGCTTAAAAAGGCCCAAACTATTGATGACGTTTCAGCAAGAATCAACTCTCTGAGAGTCGAAAAAAACAACTTAAAGTCGACCACTGACTCCAAGTTCGAGTCCTTCAACTCAGAGTTAGAAAAGTTCGACTACAAAATATCAGAAATACTAACCCGCGTTGGCGTGTACGAAAAAACCGAAAAAAAAAACAAAGAAAACATCAACGAACTAAAAGAAGCCTTTAAAAAAGCCCAAGAGTCGGTTTACTCGAACAGTGTTAGTTTAAACAACAAAGTCACTACCAAAATCAACAGTTTCCGAGAAAAGTTCGAAGAGTTCGGGGGAACTGTTGAAGACTTGAAAGAACAAATGAAAGAACTTAGAGAAAACGCAATGCCTCAACTAAGTGCTCAAGTGGAAAACTCCAAACGCATCATTAGGGACTCTAAAGAAAACATAGAGTCAATAGCAAAACAAACCCTTACTAAACGCGACTTGAAAAAACTCGAAAACCGACTTTATGACGAAGTGGACCAGTTAAGTAAAAGTTTCAAACAACAAAACAAACAACTAAGAGACTCACACCAAGAACTCCAAAACTACTTAAAGAACTCTTTGCCCCAAGAAGAAAACCTAAGAGTCACAGAAATGCTACTTAGAGTAGCTGACAACCAACTACTAAAGAACCTTGTGGAAGCTCAAGAAACTAAGTTCGAAAACTGCCTTTACGAAGAAAGTTCCCACCTTAAGTCCCAAATAGAAACTATAAAGCAGCTCGTCCAAGAAGGCAGAGAAAAACTTGACAAACTAGAACAAGAAAAACAAGAAAAGCAACTGCAAAAGCAGTCAATCAATGCCAAAAGAAAACGCTCACCTTCTAAGTCCCCCCTAAGGACTCTAGAGCCCCTGGAAGAAGGCTCGGACTCCTCTGAACTGGACGGAATTTACTCTGAGCTAAACGAAATCAAAGAGAACCTTACTAAATTCACTGAAGAGACTGAAGAAGCCTTTAGGAGATTTAGCACTGACTTAGAAGCAATCAATCAAAGCCTCTTAGCAAACGAAGACAACTTAAAGGACTTAACTTCAAACACCCAACAAGAACTACAAAAAACTTCTGTGACTCTCAAACAGGAGTTTTACACGAACATTGAGTTAATCAGGGACGAAGTCCAACAACTATTTAAAAAAAGCAAAAACCAACGAGGTGCACTTAAACAGCAAATGCTCAGCAAGAACGAAGAGTTCCAGAAAGAAGAACACCGCATAATCAAACTCGAAACTGAAATAAAAAATGTTTCTGACTTAGTGCTGAAAGTGACTGAGTTCTGCAAGTTAGTGAACACTTTACTCGAAAAAGAAGAAGAAGACAAAGAAGCCATGCAATTAATGGGCTACACTGAAAAAGGAAAACCTTCAAACAAAACCCCTGTTTCCATAGACCCCAACTGCATGTCTTGCTCAGGAAACTCTTCAGCTGTAATTCAGTGCTTCAAGCTAGCTTGCTTGTCTTACTCTTCTTCTCCAGTTAAGTACCGCTACCGCACTTACTCCAGGAAACAATTCACCAAAATGCTAGGGTCCTTCATGGAGTCTGCTTTGACTCATGCCTTTTCAGGTCCTCCTTTTGACTGTTTACCTCTGCCCTTGTTGGTGGAGGAATCCTCAGTTCCTCCTTCCAGCCACTCAAGCCGCAGAAAAACCCGCCGTGGAAGCCGCCACATTCTTGACCTGTCTGCTTCAAGCAGAGTCCAACTAGACTTAGCTGATATAAGTCCTTTCTCAAGTCAAAGACACGCTTCAGGCAACTTTTAGGATTGGTAACTTTAGAGTCATAAATTCTTACTATTGTTATGCTTCTGGTATATTTAACATGGCAAACGGTTCAACCCGCAGAGGAGATGAAACTGAACGTGGTACAGTAGTTGAAGAAAAAATAGTCAAAGTGAACGGAGACGTAGCACTCAGGCGCTACTCCAAAGGACGCTTCCTCGGGAAAGGAGGGTTCGCCAGGTGCTATGAATTTATGTCGCTAGACACTAAAAAACTCTTGGCCTCCAAAATAGTTCCTAAAGCTTCACTGACTAAGTCCCGCGCAAAACAAAAACTCATGTCAGAGATCAAGATCCACAGGTCACTGCACCACCCAAGCATCGTGGGTTTTGAGCACTTTTTCGAAGACGCTGAAAACGTGTACATTTTACTCGAACTTTGCACAAACCAAACCATGAACGAACTGCTCCGCAGGCGAAAACGACTGACGGAACTCGAGGTGCAGTGTTACATGCTCCAGTTGCTTTCAGCAGTTAAGTACATGCACTCGCACAACATAATCCACAGGGACTTGAAACTAGGCAACTTGTTCCTTTCGGACAAGATGGAAATCAAAATAGGGGACTTCGGACTGGCAACTAAACTCGAATTCGAAGGAGAAAGGAAAAGAACCATTTGTGGAACTCCTAACTACATAGCTCCTGAAGTACTTGATGGCAAGCAAGGACACTCTTTTGAAGTGGACGTGTGGAGCACTGGAGTCATTATGTACACTCTGCTGGTGGGAAAACCTCCTTTCGAAACTTCTGACGTAAAAACTACTTACCGACGCATCCGCATGAATGCTTACTCTTTCCCTGACAATGTTCCTGTGAGTGAACATGCCAAGTCCTTGATTACTCGGATCCTTGTCAACGACCCAACTAAAAGGCCTTCTGTGGAAGAAGTTCTAAACCACCAGTTCTTCCACCAAGGCAACTCAGTTCCAAAAGTACTACCTCCTTCCACGCTGGCATGTCCTCCTTCCGCTTCTTACTTAAGACAGTTTTTGCCTTCAGCCCAGCCTGTGTCCAGCAGTGGGCGCTTAGCTGACACTGCTCCAGCTCCCCTGGCTAAGGGAACTCACAAACCTGAAGTAGTTGCAACAACTCCTAAAAACAAAGAGCCCTTGCGGACTTCGTCGAGTTCTTCTTACAACCCAGCACCCAGTGGTCCTGAAATTTGGGTCAAAAAGTGGGTGGACTACTCCAGCAAGTACGGACTGGGGTACTTGCTTTCAAATGGAACTACTGGGGTGTTTTTCAATGACTCCACTAAAATAATACTGGGACCAGGAGGGCACAAGTTCAACTACATTGAAAGGAATGGGCCTGAAAAGCAAGACGTGGTTTCTTCACACTTGCTGACTGAGTACCCCAAAGAACTCCAAAAAAAGGTTACTTTGCTGCAGCACTTCAGGAGTTACTTAGAAGGGGACGTTAAGCAAGAAACAGCTCTTGACGAAGAAAAGTCCTCTGAGTCCACTATATACGTGAAGAAGTGGATGCGCACTAGACACGCTATTTTGTTTAGGCTTTCGAACAAAGTAGTCCAGGTTAACTTCCAAGACCATACAGAAATCATTTTGTCAAGTGAAACTCGCATGGTTACTTATGTCAACAAAAAAGGAGAAAGAAGTACTTTCCCGCTTGCAAACGCCCTTGAAAGTTCTAACGTAGAAATGACTAAGCGCCTAAAGTACACTAAAGACATTCTAACTCATATGCTGTCAACTCCCCAGAAGCCCCAGTAAGTTATAAGCCTAAATGCGACTTTAAAATGGAACCTAAGAAAGTGCCTTGGTTGAACTGGAACGAGTGGATTGGAGTTTACAGTAGTTTAGAAAGCAACCCAGGCAAGTCCCTTGAAACAATGGAAGTTTGGAAAGTAAGGAGCAGCTTGCCTGTTATGGTTGAAGCCACTAGGTCAATCCTCAAGGTGTGCTTTGAACTCACCCAAACTTACGACCTTAAACTCCTTGAAACACTCAACTTGGAAGCTGCTAAGTTTGCAGTTGGTTTGTGCATCACTCGAATAGTTAACCAAGTGTGTGACTTGAACTTCGAAAGAGGAAAAAGCATCCAAGCCACTGCGAAGGCACTGGGAATCAGTGAGTACGTAGTAGAGTTAAGGCATTCTGTTACTCATGGAGCTTTGCCTGAAGCACTTCTTTTAGCAAAGGGACTGGGTCACTTGTACTCTTGGCTGATTGAACACTACTGGAACCACCAAGCAAGTCTTTACTTAGAAAACCACGAAAAAGTCATGAGGCAACTCAAAAGGTACAAGACAAAGGCCCTTATTACAGAGGACAACTACTTAGTTGCTAAGTTCCTTGAAAACTTGTTTCCTGAAGAAACGTCTTGTTTCCGAAGTGAAATTGCTGAGGAACTAGCTAAAATGAGACTGGAAATCAGAGATGAAGCTTGGGCAATACTCTTTGTTGAACTTCAAAGTAAGGTCAAGAAACTGCCTGAAGCAGTAACCCAGGCCTTTTTAGCTAACTTGAAACAAGAAAGAATTTCTTTGGAAAAACTAAAACAGGTAATTGAAGAAGTTTTGACTCTTTCAAATGGACTGAAGTTAATGGTGACTCCTTGTGTGAAGCACTTAGTGACTCTCCAGAACACTGACAAACTGGCATTTGAGATTGTTGGATTGCTGGTTGAACACAATGTATTTGAAACTAAGGTGCTAGAAACGATGACTGAACTAAGGGGTGTCTGTAGGTTTTCAGACAAAAAACTAAGTGGCCAAACAGAAAGTGGAGTCCCTGACCTAGACAAGTGGTGGAAGGTTAAGACTTGGGACCCCAAACCACTGGGATGCTATAGTTACTTTAACAATAATAACTAATGTCTAGAAGAGAACAAAGAGACGCAGTGTGGGATATCTTTAAGTCAGCACCTACTCCCCCTAAGTCCCGACAGTCCAACTTGCCTGATATATCCAACAGGTCTTCGAAAGCCTCAATTCCTGAAAGAGCAGAAACTCCCAAGTCTTACATGAAAGAAGACATGCCAGTTATAGAAATCAGGGGCAGACTTAGAGAAGTCGAAGTCCAGTTACTAGACGTTAGGGCAGCTGTGGAAAGAAGAATATCTTCTTTTCTGGACGAGTTCCCCAACAGACTGCACCAAGAACTCAAGCACATCAGCGACAGGGACTCCCACCTCTGGTCACAAAACACCCAACAAGTTAACAAAATCCAAGAGTCACTTAAAGTCTTCCAGGAGTCCTCACGCACAGGGCAGCAAGGCCTGTTCAACGAAATCACTTCACTTAGACGCAGAGTGGAACAACTTGAACTCAACAAAACAGAAGCAGTGCAAGTTCCTAGAGCTGAAAAGTCACAAGAACTCAACCCCATGGTGCTTGAAAGGATCCAAAGTTCTTTCCAGTCACTCCGAGAAGCACTTCAAGACGAACAACAACGCCGTGAAAGTGCACAAAAAGAGTCAACGCGGCAAATCCAGGAACTGCACGAACAACTGCGCACACAAGAAAAGCAGCTAGCTACTAAGTTCCAGTCTTACCGGGACGACATTATGCACGCGCAAACCGAGAGCAGAGAAAAGGCTGCTAAACTAGAACACATGAAGCAAAACCAGTACCGAGAAGAAACCTACTACTTAAGGTCCATAGTGAACAACTTGCAAAAGAAAGTGGACGAAGAAACTTCTTTGAGAGGCCAAGTGGAAAGGGACTACAGACAGTGGACTGAAAACAAACTCCAGGGCGTGCAGCAGTTCGTGAGCACTGACAAAAGGAACTTTGAAGAAAAAGAAAGGAAAATAGTAGAAATGGTCCAGGAAGGACTGGGAGCTCTGCACGAAATCATTGCACGCACAAGAGAAGCTTCTAACTACCAAGTCAGCAAAGTAGAAACTCTCATTAACGAAAACATCAAAGAAATCATAGAAGCAGTGAGCACCATAAAGAACAACCTGCACCAAAGAATGGAAGGCATCGAGCACAGTCTCCACGAAGAGTCTAGGTACAGACTAGAGCAACAAGAAAACTTCCAAAACAACCTGCAAGCCCTAGCTTCTTCTATTGAAAAAAGCAAAGTGGACCTTGAAAACCAAATAATGTCCAGTGAAAACAGAACAGGTGCTTCTATCTACACTTTAGAACAAAAAACAAACCAAAACCAAAAAGAACTGGAAGAGTGGAAAGTCACCCGCACTGCTGAAGTTGAAAGTGCCAACCAGTCTGTGCTCTCCCAGTTGGAGTCTGACAAAGACTCTGTTCACAAAACTCTAGACAAACTAACTAGAGAAACCCAAGTCCTCAAAAAAGAAGTAAGGAACTCCCAGGAGTACTTCGAAAACTTAGTTGAACAAGCTAAGTCCAAGATCACTCACGAAGACTCACTGCTGGAACAACGCCTTAACTCAGCAATTACAGTGATTTCAGACCAACTGAACAAAGAAATCCACGACTACCAAGTAAGCACTCAAAGACACATATCTAACTTTGAGTTTGAACAAGCCAAAACTTTAGCTAGCAGAATTGACCAACTCCAAAGAGGCACCAAAGACGAAATAGCTTATGCAGTCAGAGAAGAAATGAAGCAAAGAAAGGGTGACATTCTTTCCCAGGACAACTCTATGCGTTCACACGTGTCTGAAATCCAAAGTTACTTAATGCAAATTTTCAGTGATAAACTGTCTGAAGTCTTTGTAAGCATTGAAGGCACCCAGTCTCAGGTCCAAAAAGTCCAAAAAACGATTAACGAGTTTAAGGGCGAAGTGAACTATGCACACAATGACATTTACGAGTTCCTGAAGAGTTCTGACGAAGACCTGAAGCAGTGGGCCCAAGAAGAACTCCAAAAAGTCAAAGACAAACTAACTCAAGACCTAAAAACCAAAACCCGCCAACTAGAGTCTAACTTAGAGTCCACTAAGGAGTTACTAAGTGGAAGTATCCAGCAAACTTCTGAAGGCCTTAAGTCAGAATTTAAGCACTTACTTACTCAAGAGTCAGCTGAAAGAAACAGCTCGGAACAAAGCATAATGCATAACTTGGACCAAAGAATAACTTCTTTAGAAGACTACACTAAGTTCACTATCAACAAAAACATAGAAACACTTAAGTCAGAGGTTTCTTTGGAACTTGAACAGGAAAGAAATAAAAGGCACACTTCGGACTGGAACACCAAAAACAAGTTTGTAGACTTAGAAATTAAGCAGTCAGTCGAAAGGTGTGTGGAAGACATGGTAAGCCAAGTTTCACAAGTTGAATTCAAAGGGTCCCTAGAAGAGTCTTTGCAAAGCAAACTAGAAGAAACCAAACAAAACCTAGAAGCAAAGGTGGAAGCCCAGGCCTGCTTGACTAAAGTCATAGACTACTTAGTTAACCAAGAAATCAAAGAGTCAATTCTTCACTCCGAAAAGAACATTGACACTATGTTTGAGAACTTAGAAAAACTCCACGAGTCCATTACCCAAACAATACAAGAAAACGAAGAAGCTTTGAGAGAGGAACTCAGCTCCTTGAACAAAGAAGTTTCAGGACTCCAAGAAGAAGTCCAGGACAGGTTTGACCAAGTCTACGAGCAAGTAGACACTAACACAGCAGTTTTAGAAGAAGTCCAGGTGCAGCAAGTAGTGTCTTCTATGCTATACAAACTAGAACGTCCTGAAAGCATTACCAACAAGACTAGCTTGAACCTTGCTTTAGAGGAACTCTCCAACATCAAGTACAACTTTGAACAAGACAAATACCAAATTGAAGACCAAATAAAAAAACAAATGCAGGAGCCCCTAGAAAGCATTCAAGAGGAAATTACAGCTTTTTCTGAAAATCTGGAGTTGTTTGAAAACAGCTTGAACCACATACAAGTTTCAGACATTCCAGAGATCCAAAAGAAACTAGTCGAGTTAGACCAAAGCAATCCCAACAATGACAACTTAAGCACACTCAAGCAAGAAGTTGAACAACTAAAACAGCTGCTCCAGGAAAAGTCCGACACTGGGCTTTCAGAAAAGGTCAAGGAGTTCCAGACCCAAGTTACCGAACTCAAAGAAGCCATCCAAGCTATTGAAAAAGACAAAGACACAGTAACTACAGACTTGTCTTCCAAACTCCAAAACATGAACGGCAAGTTAAACGAAGTCCAAAGTGCTGTGCAAGCTGACCTTGCCAAAGCCACTTCCCAACAAGACCAGCACCAACAGTCAGTCATGCAGCAACTTGACAAATTGTACTCTGCTCTTCAAAATTTAAAGTAAATGGAAGAGGTTAAGCAACGTGTAGACTTAACTGTTGAAACCCAAAAAAGGGAAGAAGAACCCTTCAGTGAACTGTGGGAAGAAATCAGAACCAAAGAAGAACACCCTAGCCGTAGGAGTTACCACACAGGCTGCTCATGGAACAACTCAATGCTGATAGTGGGAGGTCAGGACCTGCGAGAGGGTCCCCAAGGAGGACTGTGGGTGTTCCACCCCCGGTCTACTTCTTGGGAAGAAGAAGGCTGGCACAAAGTAGTTGACCTTCCTTTTCTCAACGGAATTTACAGACTCACTTCAGTTGTCAAAGACGACTCTTTGTACCTTTTTGGAGGAACTGACGGAGACGTTGAGTTCAACAAAGTGCTTTTACTTAACCTCACAGACAACACTGTTGAAGAAATTCTTCCTTCAGACCCTAACTGCCCGCCTCCTTTGGACTCACACTCTGCTAATCTTTTTGAGGACTCTGCTGGGAGTTGGATGTTAGTTTTTGGAGGGTTCATGAGGGGAGTTAGGAGCAGCAATGTTTACGGATTCAACTTGAACAACCATACTTGGCGCAAGATCCAAACGAACGACGGACCTGTAGCTAGGTCTAACCATTCTGCTGTTGTCTACAACGAGTGTCTTTACGTTTTTGGAGGGTCTGACGAAGAAGGAGTTAAGTTGAACGACTTGTGGAAACTAGACCTGAACACTTTTAGGTGGGAACAAGTGCAGTGCAAGGGGGAAGTTCCCAGTGGCAGGTCAGGACACTCAGCTGTTGCCTACAAAGACGTGATGATTGTGTTTGGGGGGATGAAAGACATCACTAAAGAAACTAACGAGATGTTTTCTTACCACTTCGGCAACAACACTTGGACTATGTTTCAGTACGAAACCCAAGTCAAAGACCCAGTTTCCGCAGAGCAACTTGAAGAGTACAAAAAGTCCAAGATCTCCCCTGTCCGTAAAAACGGGTCCAAAGACCCCAGTCCTAACAAAAGTCCTACTAGAAGTCCTAATAAAAGTCCTACACGCTCTCCAACCAAGCTTCCATCCCCAGAAAGAAACGTCCGCAAAAAACGCACTTTGTATGAAGGCCCTCCAAGTCCTTTAGTAGGCAGAGTCAAAGGACGCGTTCCTCATCCTAGGGACGGACACTCAGCTGTGTTGATTGCAGAAAGCATGTACATTTTTGGAGGCGACAGACACCAAATGCCTTTCAACGACTTGTACGCTTACCAACTGCAAGAAACTACAGTGAAAACTCCTATAAGGCAATAAGAAAATTAGTTATTACGAGCTGAGAGTTGTTGGTAGAGTTTTTCAAGTTTGGCCCTTTTAGAAGTTTTGGTTCGTTTTTTAGGTTTGGCTTTGGTTTCTTCTTTGGAAGAGTCTGGAGTGGGACTGCGCGACTTTTTGAGGTCATGCGAGTTCAGGCGCTTTCTGGGAGGAGTTGGTGACCTAGGTTGTGGACTTTTGGCTTTTCTGGTT